>Ga0265797_10000163_pt1 | contig 132556 bp, 130 predicted proteins | sample P2T30metagenome_FD_192433 | JGI IMG/M metagenome (GOLD analysis project Ga0265797, IMG submission 192433) | Plant litter microbial communities from East Loma Ridge, Irvine, California - P2 T30 | ecosystem: Environmental > Terrestrial > Plant litter > Unclassified | place: USA: California...
CCTGCACGAGGCGGAGGACGGCGGGGTGCCACGGGTCCTGGAACGCGGCCACGGATCCCAGCAGCCGGTCGGCCGCGAGCGTGTACTGCGTGAGGTCGTTGGTGCCGATGCTCGCGAAGTCGGCGACACCGAGGATCCGGTCGGCCAGCAGCGCGGAGGACGGGACCTCCACCATCACGCCGACGGTCTTCAGGCCCAGCTCGCGGCCGAGGGCCGAGAAGTAGCGCGCCTCCTCCACGGTCGAGACCATGGGCGCCATGACCCACAGGTCGGCGTCGGTGGCGGCGTCGGCCTGCGCGAGCGCGGTGAGCTGGTCGCGGAGGATCTGCTCGTTGGCGCGGAGCGCGCGGAGGCCGCGGAGGCCGAGGGCCGGGTTCTCCTCGTCGGCGTCGTTGAGGAAGGCGAGCGGCTTGTCGGCGCCGGCGTCGAGCGCGCGGACGACGACCTTCTGGCCGGGGAACGCCTCGAGCAGGCGCGTGTAGTGCGCCTGCTGCTCGGCGACGGTCGGCGCGCTCGTGGCGTCGAGGAAGAGGAACTCGGTGCGGAAGAGGCCGACGCCCTCGGCGCCCTTGTCCACCGCGTCCTCGGCGCCGTCGGCGGATCCGAGGTTCGCGAGCAGCGGGATCGTCGTGCCGTCGGACAGCGCGCCGGGGCCGGTGGGCACGGCGACGCGGGCGCTCCGGGCGGCGATGGCGTCGCGCGCGGCGGACTCCTCCTCCGGGGTCGGGCCCACGGTGACGGCGCCGGTCAGCGCGTCGACCACCACGGTCTCGCCGTCGGCGAGGTCGGCCGCGGCCGCGACGCCGACGACCGCGACGATCGCCTTCTCGCGGGCGAGGATCGCCGTGTGCGAGGTGGGGCCGCCGTCGGTCGTGATGAGGGCGAGCACCTTGTCGAGGTCGAGGAGCGCGGTGTCGGCGGGCGCGAGGTCGCGGGCGACGAGCACGAAGGCGTGGTCGGGGTCCGGCACGCCCGGGGCGGCGACGCCCTGCAGGTGCGCGACGACGCGCTGCGAGACGTCGTCGAGGTCGGTGGCGCGCTCGCCCATGTAGCCGCCCATGCTGAGGAGCAGGTCGCGGAAGCCCGCGAACGCCTCGTGCACGGCGCGCTCGGCGGTGCGGCCCGTCGCGAGGCGGGCGGTGATGTCGTCGACGAGCGTCGGGTCCTCGGCCATGAACGCCTGCGCCTCGAGCACGTCCTTGGCGGCGCCGCCGGCCTTCTCCCCGCGGATGCGGATGTCGGCGGCGACCGCGGCGAGCGACGCGCTCACGCGGATGCGCTCCTCGTCGGCGGTCAGGGTGCTGGCGGTGTCGGCGGGCTCGGGGAGCGGGTCGGGCATCCGGATCACGGGGCCGACGGCGGAGCCCCGGCCGATGCCGATGCCCTGCAGGGTGCGGGAGCTCATGCGGCGTCCAGGTCGGACTCGAGGAGCGTGGCGAGGTCGGTGACGACCTGCTCGGCGTTCTCGCCCTCGGCGGAGACGACGACCTCGTCGCCCGTGTCGACGCCCAGCGAGATCACGCCGAGGATGCTGGCGGCGTTCACGCTGCGGTCGCCCTTGGCGAGCTGCACGGGGATCCCGGCCTTCGCGGCCGCCTGCGTGAAGAGCGAGGCGGGGCGAGCGTGCAGCCCGTGCGACGAGGCGATGGTGACGGTGCGTTCTGCCATGGTGGCTCCTTCGATCGGCCCCGTCTTCGGGGCCCTGGTGGGCGGTGGTCGTGCGGTGTCGCGGTCGTGCCGGTGATGCGGGTCGTGCCGGTCGTGCGGTGTCGGCGCGGGGCCGGTGGTCGCGGGGCGGGGGCGGGCGGAGGCGGTCAGGCGGGGTGCGGCGCTCCCCCGGCGGGTCGGCCGGGCGCGGCGCCCATCCCGAGCGCGCGGCCGCCGGCGCGCATCGCGGCGAGGGCCCGGTCGAGCGCGGCGCGGGCGCCCTCGGGACGCGAGGCGTCCGCGTCGAGGAGCACGGCGGTCGCGCCCTCGTCGGCGGCGGCCCGGCGCACGAGGTCGATGCGGTCGGCGAGGTGGGCGCCGAGGAGGACGACGTCCATGCCCGCGGCGTCGAGGCGGACGTCGGCGACGGAGCCCGCGACGGCCTCGATCTCGAGCCCGTCGGCCTCGGCGAGGGAGCGGAGGCGGTGGGCGAGGAAGGTGCTGGATGCGCCGGAGCCGCAGACGACGAGGATCCTCCCGGTCATGCTGTGCCTCCTCGCGTCGTCGCTGGTCGTCCCATCGTGCTCCGCCCGGGGGCGGCGGCACCAGCAGATCCGCTTCCGCACGGTAGGAAGACCCGTCGTGCGCGGCCGCCGCCGGGCGTCCTGCCCGCCCCGGAATGGTTGACTCGACAGTGCACGCGCGCCGCGCCCGTCCCGCCGACCCGGGATCCGCCGGCCGCGGGGAGGACGCGCATGCTCAGCGACAACCAGGAGAGGCTGCTGGACTACCTGTCCACGGCGGATCGCTGGGTCGAGGCCGGGGAGCTCGCCGACCGGCTGGGCGTCACCACCCGCAGCGTCCGGAGCTACGTCGCCGCGGTCCGCGAGCGGTCGGACGTGGCGATCGCCTCCTCCCCCGACGGCTACCGCATCGACGCCGGCAGCTACGCCCGGCACCGCGGCGGCCGCGGCTCGGGCGACGCCCAGGGCACGCCGCGCGACCGGCTGCACGCGCTCGTCCGCCGCCTGGGCGACGCCCCCGACGGGCTCGACGTCTTCGCGCTGGCCGACGAGCTGCACGTGAGCGAGTCCACCATCGAGGCGGACCTCCGCAAGGTGCGCGCCCTCGTGGAGGACGCGGGGCTCGCGCTCCGCCGCAGCGGATCCCAGGTCGTGCTCGCGGGGTCCGAGCGCGACTTCCGCCGCCTCCTGTCGCGCATGTTCCGCGACGAGAGCGCGCAGGGGTTCCTGCCGCTCGAGTCCGTGCAGCGGGAGTTCGCGTCGGACTCGCTGCGCGCCTTCAAGACCGACCTCATCCGCGAGCTCACCGAGCGCGGGTTCTTCGTCAACGAGTACGGCGTCGACAACGTGCTGCTGCACGTGGCGATCGCGGTGGACCGGCTCGCGCGGGCGCCGCGACGGGAGGACGCGGATGCGTCGGCGGGCGCGGCCGAGGCGGCCGCCGTCGACCACGACCACGACCACGCGGCGGACGCGGGCTCCCCCGCCGCCGATCCCACCGCCCTGGCGATCCGCGACGTGCTCGCCCGGCTCCTCGCCGCCCACTTCGACGTGCCCGTGCCCGCGGGCGACGTCGCCTACCTCGCGCTCCTCGTCCGCACGCGCGTCGTCACGCCCGGCAACGAGCAGTCGCTCGCCACCGTGATGCGGGACCACGTCGTCGAGAGCGACCTCGACGTGGTGCGCGCCATCGTCCGCCGGGTGAAGCAGGAGTACCTGGTCGACCTCGAGGACGAGGACTTCACGGTCCGCTTCTCGCTGCACCTCGGCAACCTCGTCGCGCGCGCCGCCGACCGCTCGTTCTCGCGCAACCCGCTGGCCCGGTCCATCAAGACCTCGTATCCGATGACGTACGAGATCGCGGTCTTCATCGCGAGCGAGGTGCAGCGGCGGCGGGGCATCGCGATCAACGACGACGAGATCGCGTACATCGCGCTGCACGTCGGCTCGCACCGGGAGCGCGTCGCCCGGCGCGACGACCGGGTCGCGTGCGCGCTGGTCTGCCCGAACTACTACGACCTGCACCAGATCATGCGCAGCCGCATCGAGCAGGCGCTCGGCGCGGACATCAGCGTCGACGCCGTGATCACGCGCACCGACGCGGACGCCGACGCGCTCGGGGTCGACCTCGTCATCGACGCCACCGGGTCCCGCCCGCCCGGGGACGCCGTCGTGGTGGTGCAGCCGCTGCCGACGCCCGACGACATCGAGGCGATCCGGCGGGCCGTGGCCCGCGTCCGTCGGCACGCCCGCCGCAGCGCGATGAAGCACGACCTGCTGCGCTTCCTCGACGAGTCGCTCTTCTTCCGCGACCTGCACGCGCCCGACGAGGAGGCCATGATCCGGCTGCTCGGCGGGCGGATGGTCGAGCAGGGCATCATCGAGCCCGAGTACATCGAGGGCGCCATCGAGCGCGAGCGGCTCTCCTCCACGGCGTTCACCGACACGCTCGCCGTACCGCACTCGCTCGCCATGACCGCGCACCGCACGGCCATCGCCATCGTGGTCAACGACGAGGCGATGCAGTGGGGCGGCAACCGCGTGCACGTGGTGGCGCTCGTCGCGTTCAGCGCGAGCGGGCGCTCGAGCTTCCAGCACGTCTTCGACCAGTTCGTCGAGGTCTTCTCCGACCACCGCGACGTGCAGGCGATCATGCGGGCGTCCGGATCGCACGGCTCCTTCATCGAGGAGCTCGTGCACGTCATGGACACCTGACCGGCGTCTCCGCCGCGCGCGCCGGACGGCGCCGATCGGTCCGGCCGGTCAGGACGCCGCGGCGCTCGGGCGGCCGACGTCGCGGGGGTCGCGCGCGCTCAGGGCGCGACGGGCGTGACGCCCAGCGGCACGAGGCGCGAGGCGCCGCCGTCCGCGAGCGTGAGCACCCAGATGCCGCGCGCGTGCACCGCGACCGAGTGCTCCCAGTGCGACGCCATGCTGCCGTCGACGGTCGCGACGGTCCAGTCGTCGTCGAGGACGCGCGTCTCCGCCTCGCCGTCGGTGATCATCGGCTCGATGGCGACGACGAGCCCGGGCTTCACCGCGGGGCCCTTGCCGCGCACGCGGTAGTTGAACACCGGCGGATCCTCGTGCATGCTCCGGCCGATGCCGTGCCCCGTGTAGTCCATGACGATGCCGAAGGAGCCGGCCGCCTCGACGCTCTCCTCGACGGCCTCGCCCACCTCGTTGAGGTGCGACGCGGTCGCGAGCCGGGCGATGCCCGCCCAGAGCGAGTCCTCGGTGACGCGGGACAGGCGCTGGCGCGCCTCCACGACGTCGGGGTTCGCGGGATCCGGCACGACCACGGTCATGGCGGAGTCGCCGTTCCAGCCATCGATCTCCGCGCCGCTGTCGACGGAGACGATGTCGCCCGGCTGCAGCACGCGGTCGCCGGGGATGCCGTGCACGACCTCGTCGTTCACCGAGACGCACACCGTGTGGCGGTACCCCGGCACGAGCTGGAAGTTCGAGCGCCCGCCGAGCGCGCGGATCGCGGCGTCGGCGGCCGCGTCGAGCTCGCCGGTCGTGACGCCCGGCGCGATGAGCTCGCGCACGGCGTCGAGCGACGCGGCGGTGGCGAGGCCGGGCGCGACCATGCGGCGGATCTCGTCCGGCGTCTTGTAGATGCCGGGCGTGCGGCGGAGCGCTCCCACGGGCTAGGCGCGGCCCGCGTCGGACACGGGACGGACGCCGCGCTCGGCGAGGGCCGTGCGGATGCGCGCGGCGACCTCGTCGACCTCGCCGAGGCCGTCGACCTCCACGAGGAGGCCGCGGTCGCGGTAGACGTCGATGAGCGGGCTGGTCTCGCGGACGTAGACCTCCTGGCGGTGCCGGATCTCGTCCTCGCCGTCGTCGGCACGGCCCTGCTCGGCCGCGCGTCGGGTGAGCCGGGCCACGACCTCCTCCTCGTCGGCGACGAGCTGGATCACGGCGTCGAGCCGCTGGCCCCACCCCTCGAGCAGCTCCTCGAGGTACGCGACCTGCGCCAGCGTGCGCGGGTAGCCGTCGAGCAGGAAGCCCGCGCGGGCGTCCTCCTCCTCGAGGCGGGCCGTGACGAGGCTGTTGGTGAGCTCGTCCGGCACGTAGTTGCCCGCGTCGACGAGCGCCTGGACCTGCTGGCCGAGCTCGGTGCGGTCCTTGATGTTCTGGCGGAAGATGTCGCCGGTGGAGACGTCGGGGATGCCGTGCTCGGCCGCGATGCGCTTCGCCTGCGTGCCCTTGCCCGCTCCGGGAGGGCCGACGATGAGGAGCCGGGTCACTTGAGCAGCCCCTCGTAGTGCCGCTGCTGCAGCTGCGAGTCGATCTGCTTCACCGTCTCGAGGCCGACGCCGACGACGATGAGGATGCTCGCGCCGCCGAACGGGAAGTTCTGGTTGGCGCCGACGAGCGACAGGGCGATGAGCGGCAGGAGCGCGATGAGGCCGAGGTACAGCGAGCCCGGCAGCGTGATGCGCGTGAGCACGTAGTCGAGGTACTCGGCCGTGGGGCGTCCCGCGCGGATGCCGGGGATGAAGCCGCCGTACTTCTTCATGTTGTCGGCGACCTCCTCCGGGTTGAAGGTGATGGCGACGTAGAAGTACGTGAAGCCGACGATGAGCAGGAAGTACATCGCCATGTAGAGCGGGTGGTCGCCCGTGGTGAGGTTGTCGGTGATCCACTGCACCCACGGCGCCGGCGGCTGGCCGACGGGCGGCTGGTTGAACTGCGCGACGAGCGCGGGCAGGTACAGCAGCGACGACGCGAAGATGACGGGCACGACGCCGGCCATGTTCACCTTGATGGGGATGTACGTGTTGTTGCCGCCGTAGGTGCGGCGCCCGACCATGCGCTTGGCGTACTGGACCGGGATGCGGCGCTGCGACTGCTCGACGTAGACGACCGCGGCGACGACCAGGAGGCCGACCGCGATCACCAGGAGGAAGACCTCCCAGCCGCGGCTCTGCTGGATCGCGATGAGCGAGGTCGGGAACGCGGCGGCGACCGACGTGAAGATGAGGAGCGACATGCCGTTGCCGATGCCGCGCTCGGTGATGAGCTCGCCCATCCACATGATGAGGCCGGTGCCGGCGGTCATCGTGATGACCATGAGCATGATCGCGTACCAGGCGTCGTTCGTGACGAGCTGCGTGCAGGCGCTCACGTTGGTCTGGCCGAAGAGGGCGCCGCTGCGCGCGACCGTGATGAGCGTCGTGGACTGGAGCACCGCGAGGGCGATCGTGAGGTAGCGCGTGTACTGCGTGAGCTTGGCCTGGCCGGACTGGCCCTCCTTGTAGAGGGTGTCGAAGTGCGGGATGACCACGCGGAGCAGCTGGACGATGATCGACGCCGTGATGTACGGCATGATGCCCAGCGCGAAGATGGAGAGCTTCAGCAGCGCGCCGCCGCTGAAGAGGTTGACGAGCTCGTAGAGGCCCGAGGTGCCCTGGTTGGCGGCGAGGCACGACTGCACGTTGGCGAAGTCGACGAACGGCGCGGGGATGAAGGAGCCCAGGCGGAAGAGGGCGATGATGCCCAGCGTGAACCCGATCTTGCGACGCAGGTCGGGGGTGCGGAAGATCCTGACGACGGCGCTCAACACGGAGGGTGTCCTGCTTTCTGTGGAGGGTCCGCCGGGAGGCGGGGGTCGGGCCGACCCGATGCGGCCCCAGGTGACAGGAGGGGCGGCCGGTTCCCCGACCGCCCCTCCTGAGCGTCCTGCAGTGCTACTTGACGGAGCCGCCTGCTGCGACGATCTTCTCCGCAGCGGAGCCGGAGACCTTGTCGACAGCAACCGTCAGCTTAACCGAGATGTCGCCGTCCCCGAGGACCTTGACCTTCTCGTTCTTGCGGACGGCACCCTTGGCGACCAGGTCGCTCGTGGTGACGTCGCCGCCGTCGGGGTAGAGCGCGGCGAGCTTCTCCAGGTTCACGACCTGGTACTCGACGCGGAACGGGTTCTTGAACCCGCGGAGCTTCGGGGTGCGCATGTGCAGCGGCATCTGCCCACCCTCGAAGCCGACGCGCACCGTGTAGCGGGCCTTCGTGCCCTTGGTGCCGCGACCCGCGGTCTTGCCCTTCGAGCCCTCACCGCGGCCGACACGCTGGCGTGCCTTCTTGGCCCCGGCGGCGGGACGGAGGTGGTGGACCTTGAGGACCTGGTCGCGCTTGACCGTCTCCGTCGAGCCGACCGTGGTCGTCTCGGCGGAAGCGGCGGCGGCCGGGGCCTTCGCGGTCTTCTTCGGTGCGGCCTTGGACGCCTTCACGGGCGTCTCGGCCGACTCGTTCTTCTCAGCCATCAGTCGATCTCCTCCACCTTCACCAGGTGCGCGACGGTGTTGACGTAGCCGCGGTTCTGGGCGTTGTCCTCTCGGACCACCACGGCACCGATGCGACGGAGCCCGAGGCTCCGCAGGGTGTCGCGCTGGTTCTGCTTCTCGCTGATCTTGGACTTGATCTGCGTCACTCGGAGCTGAGCCATCAGACACCTGCCTTCGCGTCGGCCTCGGCACGCTGGGCGCGGAGGATGCGGGCCGGGACGACCTGCTCGAGCTCGAGCCCACGACGTGCGGCGACCGCGCGCGGCTCCTCGAGCTGCTGCAGCGCCTCCACCGTGGCGTGCACGATGTTGATCGTGTTGGACGAGCCGAGCGACTTGCTCAGCACGTCGTGGATGCCGGCGCACTCGAGCACCGCGCGGACGGGGCCACCGGCGATGACGCCGGTACCCGCGGACGCGGGGCGCAGGAGGACGACTCCGGCGGAGGCCTCACCCTGCACGGCGTGCGGGATGGTCAGGCCGATGCGGGGGACGCGGAAGAAGTTCTTCTTCGCCTCCTCGACGCCCTTGGAGATGGCGGTCGGGACCTCGCGGGCCTTGCCGTAGCCGACGCCCACCAGTCCGTTGCCGTCTCCGACGATCACGAGCGCGGTGAAGCTGAAGCGACGACCGCCCTTGACGACCTTGGACACGCGGTTGATGGTGACGACGCGCTCCAGGAACTGGCTCTTGTCGGCATCACGGCCACCGCGGCTGTCGCGGCCGCCCTGGTTCCGGTCGCGTCCGCCACGACGGCCCTCGCGGCCCTCGTTCTGCGCGGGTGCGGTGGACGCCGCGGTCTCGACGGGCGTCTCCGCCACTGCCACGACCTCGGGCTCCTTGTTGTTGTTCTCGGCTGCGCTCACAGGCTCAGACCACCCTCTCGAGCTCCTTCGGCGATGGCCGCGACGCGTCCTGCGTAGCGGTTGCCACCACGATCGAATACGACGCTCTCCACGCCGGCCGCCTTGGCGCGCTCGGCGACGAGCTCGCCGACCTTGCGCGACTTGGCGGTCTTGTCGCCGTCGAACGTGCGCATGTCGGCCTCGAGGGTCGACGCGGACGCGACGGTGTGACCACGGCTGTCATCGACGACCTGCACGAAGACGTGGCGGGCCGAACGGGTGACGACCAGGCGCGGACGCAGCTCGGTGCCCTCGACCTTCTTGCGCAGGCGTGCGTGCCTGCGGCCGCGGGCGGCGGACTTGCTTTTTCCTCTAACTCCGAGAGCCATGATCACTTACCACTCTTTCCGGCCTTGCGGCGAACGTTCTCGCCGGCGTAGCGGACGCCCTTGCCCTTGTAGGGCTCGGGCTTGCGAATCTTGCGGATGTTGGCGGCCGTCTCGCCGACGAGCTGCTTGTCGATGCCGACGACGGTCATCTTGTTGACGCCCTCGACGGTGAAGCTGATGCCCGCGGGCGCCTCGACGTACACGGGGTGGGAGAAGCCGAGCGCGAACTCGACGCCCTTGTCCTTGACCGCGACGCGGTAACCCGTGCCGACGATCTCGAGGCCCTTGGTGTAGCCGGTGGTGACGCCGACGATCTGGTTGGCGATGAGGCTGCGCGTGAGGCCGTGGAGCGAACGCGACTCGCGCTCGTCGTCCGGACGGGTGACGAGCACCTGCCCGTCCTGGACCTCGGCGCGGATGGGCTGGGCCACGGTGAGGCTCAGCTCGCCCTTGGGGCCCTTGACCGTGACGAGCTGGCCGTCGACGGTGACGTCGACCCCTGCGGGGACGTCGATGGGGAGTCTTCCGATGCGGGACATGTCGTTACCACACGTAGGCGAGGACTTCCCCACCCACGCCCTTCTTCGCAGCCTGGCGGTCCGTGAGGAGCCCCGAGGAGGTGGACAGGATGGCGACCCCGAGGCCCCCGAGGACCTGGGGGATCTCCGCGGACTTCGCGTACACGCGCAGTCCGGGCTTCGACACGCGCTTGATGCCCCGGATGGAGCGCTGGCGGTCGGGTCCGAACTTGAGGCTGAGCGTCAGCGTCTGGCCGACGCGGGCGTCCGCGACGTCCCAGCCGGCGATGAAGCCCTCGGACTTGAGGATGTCGGCGATGTGCGACTTGAGCTTGGAGTGCGGCATGGAGACCGTGTCGTGGTGCGCGGAGTTCGCGTTCCGGAGTCGGGTCAGCATGTCAGCGACCGGGTCGGTCATTGTCATATCTGGTGGTGCCTCTCTCGCCTGGTTTCGTTCATCCGGACACGGATGACGACCTGTGGTGGTGGCGGCGCCGGGCGGAGGTGCCCGGCGCCGATCGTGCGGTGGTGCTGGTCGTGCGGGTGGAGCTGGTGGTGCGTGCTACGGCGTGTTCTCGGGCGTCTGGAACGGGAAGCCGAGCGCCTTGAGCAGCGCGCGTCCCTCGTCGTCCGTCCGAGCGGTCGTGACGACCGTGATGTCCATGCCGCGGACCCGGTCGATGCGGTCCTGGTCGATCTCGTGGAACATGGACTGCTCGTTGAGGCCGAACGTGTAGTTGCCGTTGCCGTCGAACTGCTTCGGGCTGAGCCCGCGGAAGTCGCGGATGCGGGGCAGGGCGAGGGACAGCAGGCGGTCGAGGAACTCCCACATGCGGTCGCCGCGCAGCGTCACGTGGGTGCCGATGGCCTGGCCCTCACGCAGCTTGAACTGGGCGATCGACTTGCGGGCCTTCGTGACCTGCGGCTTCTGGCCGGTGATCTTGGTGAGGTCGGCGACCGCGCCGTCGATGATCTTGCCGTCACGGGCCGCGTCGCCGACGCCCATGTTCACGACGATCTTCGTGAGCCCGGGCACCTGGTGCACGTTCGTGAAGCCGAGATCAGCGGTCAGCTGGCTGACGATCTCGGAGCGGTACTTCTGCTTGAGGCGCGGGAGCGGCGTGCTCTCGGCCGTGCCAGCGGTGGCGGTGTCGGTCATTGCTAGAGGTCCTTACCTGACTTCTTGGCGTAGCGCACGCGGACGGTCTTGGAGACCCCGTCCTTCTCGACCGTCTCGGTCCGGAAGCCGACTCGCGTGGGCTTCTTGGACTCGGGGTCGACGAGCGCGACGTTGGAGATGTGGATGGGCGCCTCGACGGTCTCGATGCCGCCGGTCTTGGAGCCGCGCTGCGTCTGGCCGACGCGGACGTGCTTCGTGACGAAGTTCACGCCCTCGACGACGACGCGGTTGCGCTCGACGAGGACGGACAGGACCTTGCCCTGCTTGCCCCGGTCGCCGCCCTTGGCCTGCGTGCGCCCCGTGATGACCTGCACGAGGTCACCCTTCTTGATGTTCGCCATGACTAAATGACCTCCGGTGCCAGCGAGATGATCTTCATGAACTTCTTGTCCCGGAGCTCGCGGCCCACCGGTCCGAAGATGCGGGTGCCGCGGGGCTCCCCGTTGCTGTTCAGGATGACGGCGGCGTTCTCGTCGAACTTGATGTACGAGCCGTCGGGACGGCGCGTCTCCTTCTTGGTGCGGACGATGACGGCCTTGACGACCTCGCCCTTCTTCACGTTGCCGCCGGGGATCGCGTCCTTGACGGTCGCGACGATGACGTCCCCGAGTCCGGCGTAGCGACGACCCGAGCCACCGAGCACGCGGATGGTCAAGATCTCCTTGGCACCGGTGTTGTCGGCGATCTTCAGGCGGGATTCCTGCTGAATCACTGTTGCTCCTTCATCCAAGCAGCCGGGGCTACTTGGCCTTCTCGAGGATCTCGACCAGGCGCCAGCGCTTGGAGGCGCTGAGGGGACGGGTCTCGTTGATCAGGACCAGGTCGCCGATGCCGGCGCTGTTGGACTCGTCGTGCGCCTTGACCTTGGAGGTGCGGCGGATGACCTTGCCGTACAGCGGGTGCTTCACGCGGTCCTCGACCTCGACGACGATGGTCTTCTCCATCTTGTCGCTGGTCACGTAGCCACGACGGGACTTGCGGTAGCCGCGGTCGGCCGTCGCGGTGTCAGCCGTGTTCTTCTCTTCGGCGTTCGCCATGATCAAGCCTCCTCAGCCTTCTCGGTGACGGCGGCGTCGTCGGCCTTCGCGGCCTTCTTCGTCGCCTTCTTCTTCTCGGGCTTCTCGGGGACCTCGACGGGGGCGGGCGTGGCACGGATGCCCAGCTCGCGCTCGCGGATGACCGTGTAGATCCGAGCGATGTCGCGCTTGACGGCGCGCAGGCGGCCGTGGCTGTCGAGCTGACCGGTGGCCGACTGGAAGCGCAGGTTGAACAGCTCCTCCTTGGCCTTCTTCAGCTCTTCGACGAGTCGCTCGTCCTCGAAAGTGTCCAGCTCGACGGGGGCGAGCTCCTTGGAACCGATCGCCATTATGCGTCGCCTTCCTCGCGCTTGATGATGCGTGCCTTGAGGGGCAGCTTGTGGATGGCCCGGGTGAGCGCCTCGCGCGCCGTGACCTCGTCGACTCCGGAGAGCTCGAAGAGCACGCGGCCCGGCTTGACGTTCGCGACCCACCACTCGACCGAGCCCTTTCCGGAACCCATGCGGGTCTCGGCGGGCTTCTTGGTGAGCGGGCGGTCGGGGAAGATGTTGATGTACACCTTGCCGCCGCGCTTGACGTGACGCGTCATGGCGATTCGAGCGGACTCGATCTGCCGGTTCGTGACGTACGCGGGCGTGAGAGCCTGGATGCCGTACTCGCCGAACGACACCACGGTGCCGCCCGTCGCGTGGCCGGACCGACCCGGGTGGTGCTGCTTGCGGTGCTTGAGCTTGCGGGGGATCAACATGGTTACGCCTCAACTCCTGCTGCGGCGACCGGCGCTGCCTCGGCGGCCGGCGCGGTGCGCGGCGCGTTGGTGCGGCGATCCCCGGTTCGACCGTCGGAACGGTCGTTACGGCGCTCGGGGCGGGACGACTTCTGGTTCGCCTGCTCGCGAGCGAGATCCTTGTTCGTGATGTCGCCCTTGTAGACCCAGACCTTCACGCCGATGCGGCCGAAGGAGGTGCGGGCCTCGTAGAAGCCGTAGTCGATGTTCGCGCGGAGGGTGTGCAGCGGCACGCGGCCCTCGCGGTAGAACTCCGACCGGCTCATCTCGGCGCCGCCGAGGCGGCCCGAGACCTGGATGCGCACGCCCTTGGCGCCGGCGCGCTGGGCGCCCTGCAGGCCCTTGCGCATCGCACGGCGGAACGCCACGCGACCCGCGAGCTGCTCGGCGATGCCCTGGGCGACCAGCTGCGCCTCGGCCTCGGGGTTCTTCACCTCGAGGATGTTCAGCTGGATCTGCTTGCCCGTGAGCTTCTCGAGGTCGGCGCGGATGCGCTCGGCCTCGACGCCGCGGCGTCCGATGACGATGCCCGGGCGCGCCGTGTAGATGTCCACGCGGACGCGGTCACGGGTGCGCTCGATCTCGATGCGCGCCACTCCGGCGCGGTCGAGGCTCGTCTTGAGCATGGTGCGGATGCGCACGTCCTCGGCGACGTAGTCGCTGTAACGCTGCCCCTTCTTCGTGCTGTCCGAGAACCAGCGCGACACGTGGTCGGTGGTGATCCCGAGACGGAACCCGTACGGGTTGACCTTCTGTCCCATTACTTGCTCGCCTTCTTCGTGGTCGTCGCCACGTCCGCCTCATCCGGCGTCGCGAGGACGACCGTGATGTGGCTGGTGCGCTTGTTGATACGGAATGCGCGACCCTGTGCGCGCGGCTGGAACCGCTTGAGGGTGGTGCCCTCGTCCACGAACGCCTTGGCGATGTAGAGGTCCTGCTCGGCCAGGAAGCTGTTGGACGCGTCGGCCTTGACCCGCGCGTTCGCCATGGCCGAGGCCACCAGCTTGTAGACCGGCTCGCTCGCGCCCTGGGGCGCGAACTTCAGGATGGCCAGGGCCTCCTCGGCCTGCTTCCCGCGGATCATGTCCACGACGCGACGGGCCTTCTGGGGGGTGACGCGGATGTGACGCACGCGTGCGATCGACTCCACCATTTCTCTCCTCCTTCTCGTCGCCGCGTTAGCGACGACGACCCTTCTTGTCGTCCTTCACGTGGCCGCGGAAGGTGCGCGTGAGAGCGAACTCGCCGAGCTTGTGGCCCACCATCGACTCGGTGATGAACACCGGCGTGTGCTTGCGACCGTCGTGCACCGCGATGGTGTGACCCAGCATCGCCGGGATGATCATCGATCGGCGCGACCAGGTCTTGATCACGTTCTTGCTGCTGGCCTCGTTCGCCGAGATCACCTTGCGGAGCAGGTGGTCGTCGACGAAGGGGCCCTTCTTCAGACTGCGTGGCATCTTCTACAACTCCTACTTGCGCTTCTTGCCGGCGTTGCGGCGGCGAACGATGAGCTTGTCGCTGGGCTTGTTGATGTGGCGCGTGCGGCCTTCCTTCTGGCCCCACGGGCTGACCGGGTGGCGACCACCGGAGGTCTTGCCCTCACCACCACCGTGCGGGTGGTCGACCGGGTTCATGGCGACACCGCGGACGGTCGGGCGGACGCCCTTCCAGCGCATGCGGCCGGCCTTGCCCCAGTTGATGTTCGACTGCTCGGCGTTGCCGACCTCGCCGATGGTCGCGCGGCAGCGCGCATCGACGTTGCGGATCTCGCCGGAGGGCAGGCGCAGCTGGGCGTAGGGGCCGTCCTTCGCCACGAGGCGCACGGAGGCGCCGGCGGAGCGGGCCATCTTCGCGCCGCCGCCGGGGCGGAGCTCGATGGCGTGGATGACGGTACCCGTCGGGATGTTGCGCAGCGGCAGGTTGTTGCCCGGCTTGATGTCGGCCTGGGCGCCCGACTCGATCTTGTCGCCCTGGCTCAGCTTGTTCGGCGCCAGGATGTAGCGCTTGGTGCCGTCGACGAAGTGCAGGAGCGCGATGCGCGCCGTGCGGTTGGGGTCGTACTCGATGTGCGCGACGGTGGCGAGGACGCCGTCCTTGTCGTTGCGCTTGAAGTCGATGACGCGGTACTGGCGCTTGTGGCCGCCACCGATGTGACGCGTGGTGATGCGGCCCTGGTTGTTGCGTCCACCGGTCTTGGAGAGCGGGCGGAGCAGCGACTTCTCGGGCGTCGAGCGCGTGATCTCCACGAAGTCGGCGACGGACGAACCGCGACGACCCGGGGTCGTGGGCTTGTACTTGCGAATGGCCATTGGTGTTTTCCTAGTCCCGGTCTCAGCCGACGGTCGTGAAGATGTCGATGGAGCCCGACTTGAGGGAGACGATGGCGCGCTTGGTGTCCTTGCGCTTGCCCATCCCGAACTTGGTCCGGCGGGTCTTGCCCTGCTTGTTGAGCGTGTTGACCGACGCCACCTGCACGCCGAAGATCTTCTCGATCGCGAGCTTGATCTCCGTCTTGTTCGAACGGGGGTCCACGATGAACGTGTACTTGCCCTGGTCGATCAGGCCGTAGCTCTTCTCGGAGACGACCGGCGCGATGATGATGTCGCGGGGGTCCTTCTGGGTGGCGCTCATGCGGCAACCTCTTCCTTGGCCGTCTTCGACTCGACGAACGCGTCGAACGCGCCCTTCGTGAAGACGATGTCGTCGCTCACGAGCACGTCGTACGCGTTGAGCTGGTCGTAGGACAGCACGTGGACCGTCGGGATGTTGCGCACGCTGCGGAGGCTGACCTCGTCGGTGCGCTCCAGGACGATGAGGACGTGCTTGCTCGTGGCGATGCCCTCGAGCAGCGCGACCACGGTCTTCGTCGAGGGGACGTCTCCGGCGGAGAGGCTCTCGATGACGTGGAGGCGGGCGCCGCGCGCGCGGTCGGAGAGGGCGCCGAGCAGAGCCGCGGCGATCATCTTCTTGGGGGTGCGCTGCGCGTAGTTGCGGGGCGTCGGGCCGTGGACGATGCCACCGCCGGTCATCTGGGGCGCGCGGATGGAGCCCTGACGAGCGCGGCCGGTGCCCTTCTGCTTGAACGGCTTGCGGCCGGCGCCGGAGACCTCGCCGCGGCCCTTGGTCTTGTGCGTTCCCTGGCGCGCCGCGGCGAGCTGGGCGACGACGACCTGGTGGATGAGCGGGACGTTGGTCTGCACGTCGAAGAGCGACGCGGGCAGGTCGACGGAGCCGGTGACTGCACCGGTCGCGTCGAGGACGTCGAGCTGGGTGTCGGTAGCCATGACTACTTCCCCTTCACTGCGTTGCGGACGAAGACGATGCGGCCACGCGCGCCGGGCACTGCGCCCTTGACGAGCAGGAGGCCCTTCTCGGCGTCCACGCTGTGGACGACGAGGTTCAGCACGGTGACGCGCTCGCCGCCCATGCGACCGGCCATGCGCATGCCCTTGAAGACACGGCTGGGGGTCGAGGAGGCGCCGATGGAACCGGGCTTGCGGTGGTTGCGGTGCGAACCGTGCGAGGCGGAGACGCCCTTGAAGTTGTGGCGCTTCATGACGCCGGCGAAGCCCTTGCCCTTGCTGGTGCCGACGACGTCGACCTTGGTGCCGGGCTCGAAGGCGCCGACCGTGATCTCCTGGCCGAGCGTGTACTCGGCGAAGTCGGCCGTGCGGACCTCGGTGAGGTGGCGGCGCGGCGTGACGCCGGCCTTGTCGAAGTGGCCGGTGCTCGGCTTGTCGGCCTTGCGCGGGTCGATCTGCCCGTAGGCGATCTGGATCGCGCCGTAGCCGTCGACCTCGGGCGTGCGCACCTGGGTGACGACGTTCGGGGTGATCTGGACGACGGTCACGGGGATGAGCTTGTTGTTCTCGTCCCACACCTGCGTCATGCCCAGCTTCGTGCCGAGGAGACCGGTGAAAGTCCTGTTAGCGGTAGACATGGGTTCCCTTAGAGCTTGATCTCGATGTTGACGTCGGCCGGGAGGTCGAGTCGCATGAGCGAGTCGACCGCCTTCGGCGTCGGGTCGACGATGTCGATCAGACGCTTGTGCGTGCGCATCTCGAAGTGCTCGCGGCTGTCCTTGTACTTGTGGGGGGAACGGATCACGCAGATCACGTTCTTCTCCGTGGGCAGCGGCACCGGGCCGACGACCGTGGCGCCCGCGCGGGTCACCGTGTCGACGATCTTCCGGGCCGAGGAGTCGATGACCGAGTGGTCGTACGACTTAAGTCGGATGCGGATCTTCTGTCCCGCCATGTGTGACTCTCTCTCTTTCGTGCGTCATGCGGCCTCGGACCGTATTGGACGCGTGTGTCCCTCGCTCGGGTCGCTGCGCCTCGTGGCGCGCCGATCCGTGGTGCACCCGGGCGCGCATCGTGGGACGCGGCCTCGGGCAGCTCGTGCACCCGCCCGCATGCGGGCGCGGACGAGCGGTGCTCATCCGGTGGGTGTCGTGTGCTTCTGCTCTGCTGCCCGCGGCCTAACCTGCCCAGGGAGCGACGTGCGCTCCGGGCGGCTATGCACTGCCTGGCAGTGATCCGGTGTCTCGCGCGCAGGGCGGCGTGCACCGGAATGTTGAACTAGACGAGTTTGTCATAGTCCGGCCATGCGTGCAACCCGGGCGTGTCGCGCCCGCTCCCCCATGATTCCGGGCCTCGCGGCGCCTCCGGCGGGTCGCCCGCCGACCCCTCCCGGGGTCACCGGAACAGCAGCACCCGGAGCTCCGTCTCGCCCGACGCGGTGCGCTGCGGGTCGATGGTCCGGCCGTGCACGTACTCGTCGACGAGGCGCGGATCCACGTAGCTGTTCTTCGCGATCGTCGGGGTGTTGCTCAGCACCTCCGCCGCGTCGCGGTACGCCTGCGCGAGCGCCCGCTGCCGCTTGCCCTTGGTCGCCTCGGGCCCGTGCTTCGCCAGGCTGACGGCCGCCGCGACCGTGCCGTGCAGCGTGCGGAAGTCCTTCGCCGTGAACTCGCCGCCGGTGCGCTCGCGCACGTAGTCGTTGATGTCCGCGGCGCCCAGCGGGTGCCACGTGCGGCCGTCCTTGTAGGCCAGCAGCCGCGCGTTCGGGCCGCGGCGCTTCAGGCCCTGGATGGCCTTCACGAGGTCGGCGTCCCGGATGTCGCTCGACCACTCCTGCCCGCTCTTCGCGGGGAACTCGAGGTGGACGGTGTCGCCGTGGATCGTCACGTGCGAGCACAGGAGCGTCGACAGCCCGTGGCTGCCGTTCGACTCCGTGTAGCGCTCGCTCCCCACGCGGAGGCTGCCCGTGTCGAGCATCCGGAACCCGGCGGCCAGCGCGCGCTCACGCGTGAACCCGTCCTGGCGGAGGTGCATGGTGACCTGGCGCCGGGCGGCGGGCAGCGACTCGGCCAGCTGCAGGGAGCGGTCGAACTTGATCCGGTCCTTCTGCTCGCGCCAGGTCGGGTGGTAGATGTACTGCCGGCGGCCGGCGCTGTCCATGCCCGTGGCCTGCACGTGGCCGTTCTCGTAGGGCGCGATCCACACGTCGGTCCAGGCGGGCGGGATGCCGAGGTGGTCCATCCGCGCGCGGAGGGCCTTGTCGGTGACGCGCTCCCCGTCGGAGTCGAGGTACGTCCAGCCCTTGCCGGAGCGCTTGCGCGTGTAGCCCTTGCCGGTGGCGTCGCTGCGCCGGAGTCTGACCATCCCTCGAACCTACGCGCCACGGCCACATTCGTTAGGGCACTCGCGACCACGGGACCGCTTCCGCAGGATCCCGACATCTCCGGCGGTGCCCCGTCGACGAGTGCCCGTTAACGGCCGACAGGGCCGGGCCATGACGGCCCGACCCTGTCGGAGGTGGTGCGGGTGGTGCGGGGTGCTACTTGATGATCTTCGTGACCGTGCCGGCGCCGACGGTGCGGCCACCCTCGCGGATGGCGAAGCCGAGGCCCTCCTCCATGGCGATCGGCTGGATCAGCGCGACGTTCATGTCGGTGGTGTCGCCGGGCATGACCATCTCGGTGCCCTCGGGCAGCGTGATGACGCCGGTGACGTCGGTGGTGCGGAAGTAGAACTGCGGGCGGTAGTTCGCGTAGAACGGGTTGTGACGCCCGCCCTCCTCCTTGGAGAGGATGTACGCGGTGCCCTCGAAGTCGGTGTGCGGCGTGACCGAACCCGGCTTGACGATGACCTGGCCGCGCTCGACGTCCTCGCGCTTGGTGCCGCGGAGCAGGAGACCGCAGTTCTCGCCGGCCCAGGCCTCGTCGAGCTGCTTGTGGAACATCTCGATGCCCGTGACGGTGGTCTTGACGGTGGGACGGATGCCCACGATCTCGACGTCCGAGTTGATGGCGAGCGTGCCGCGCTCGGCGCGACCCGTGACGACGGTTCCACGACCGGTGATCGTGAAGACGTCCTCGACGGGCATGAGGAACGGCTTGTCCTTGTCGCGGACGGGCTCCGGGATGGACTCGTCGACCGCGTCCATGAGCTTGACGATCTGCTCGACCCACTTCTCGTCGCCCTCGAGCGCCTTGAGGCCGGAGACCTGGACGACGGGGGCGTTGTCGCCGTCGAAGTCCTGGCTGGAGAGCAGCTCGCGGACCTCGAGCTCGACGAGCTCGAGGATCTCCTCGTCGTCGACCATGTCGGACTTGTTGAGCGCGACGAGCAGGTAGGGCACGCCGACCTGCTTCGCGAGCAGCACGTGCTCGCGCGTCTGGGCCATGGGGCCGTCGGTGGCGGCGACCACGAGGATCGCGCCGTCCATCTGCGCCGCGCCGGTGATCATGTTCTTGATGTAGTCAGCGTGACCCGGGGCGTCGACGTGAGCGTAGTGACGCTTGGGCGTCTCGTACTCGACGTGCGAGATGTTGATCGTGATGCCGCGCTGGCGCTCCTCGGGAGCGGAGTCGATGGACGCGAAGTCGCGCTGCACGTTGGTCGCCGACGGGTACTTGTCCGCCAGGACCTTGGAGATCGCTGCCGTCAGCGTCGTCTTGCCGTGGTCGACGTGACCGATCGTTCCGATGTTGACGTGCGGCTTGGTCCGCTCGAACTTGGCCTTACCCACTGTGGGTCCTCCTCAGGACTCGGTTGCGGGGCGTCCGGTGTTCCCGGACGCCCTGCGTGTTGGAGATCTTGCTTATGGTACTGAAACGGCGGATGCCGCTCGAACTGGAGGGCTACTCGCCCTTGTTCTTCTGGACGATCTCGTCGGCGACAGCCTTCGGGACCTCGGCGTAGCTGCCGAAGCTCATCGAGTACACCGCGCGGCCCGAGGTCTTGCTCCTCAGGTCGCCGACGTAGCCGAACATCTCCGACAGGGGGACGTTCGCGGTGATGACCTTCACACCGCTGGCGTCCTCCATCGCCTGGATCTGCCCGCGCCGGGAGTTCAGGTCGCCGATCACGTCGCCCATGTACTCCTCGGGCGTGCGGACCTCGACGGCCATGAGCGGCTCGAGCAGCACGGGCTTCGCCTTGCGCGCGGCCTCCTTGAAGGCCATCGAGCCGGCGATCTTGAACGCCATCTCCGAGGAGTCGACGTCGTGCGCGGCGCCGTCGAGCAGCGTCGCCTTCACGCCGACCATCGGGTAGCCGGCGAGGACGCCGACCTGGAGCGCGTCCTGGATGCCCGCGTCGACCGAGGGGATGTACTCCCGCGGGACGCGACCGCCGGTGACCTTGTTGTCGAACTCGTAGGTCTTCTCCGCGGTCACCTCCATGGGCTCGATCTTGATCTGGATCTTGGCGAACTGGCCGGATCCACCCGTCTGCTTCTTGTGCGTGAAGTCGTGCTTGTCGACCGTGCCGCGGATGGTCTCGCGGTACGCGACCTGCGGCTTGCCGACGTTCGCCTCGACGTTGAACTCGCGCTTCATGCGGTCGACCAGGATGTCGAGGTGGAGCTCGCCCATGCCCTTGATGACCGTCTGACCGGTCTCCTGGTTCTGCTCCGTGCGGAAGGTCGGGTCCTCCTCGGCGAGCTTCTGGATGGCGACACCCAGCTTCTCCTGGTCGGCCTTCGTCTTCGGCTCGATCGCGACCTCGATGACGGGCTCGGGGAACGTCATGGACTCGAGCACGATCTGCTCGCTCGGGTCGCAGAGCGTGTCGCCCGTGGTCGTGTCCTTGAGGCCGATGACCGCGTAGATGTGACCGGCGGTGACCGAGTCGACCGGGTTCTCCTTGTTGGAGTGCATCTGGAAGATCTTGCCGATGCGCTCCTTCTTGCCCTTGGTCGAGTTGATGACCTGCGAGCCGCCCGCGATGGTGCCCGAGTAGACCCGGACGTACGTGAGGCGACCGAAGAACGGGTGCACCGCGACCTTGAACGCGAGAGCCGAGAACGGCTCGGTCGCGTCGGGCTTGCGGATGATGATCTTCTCCTCGTCGCGCACGTCGTGGCCCTCCATGGGGGGCACGTCGAGCGGGCTGGGGAGGTAGTCGATCACCGCGTCGAGCATCGGCTGGACGCCGCGGTTCTTGAACGCGGAGCCGCACAGCACGGGGTAGATCTCGCTGTTGACGGTGAGCTTGCGGATGGCGGCCTTGATCTCCGCCACCGTCAGCTCCTCGCCGCCGAAGTACTTCTCGAGCAGCGCGTCGTCGGTCTCGGCGACGGTCTCGAGCAGCTTGGCCCGGTACTCGTCCGCCTTGTCCTGGAGGTCCGCGGGGATCTCCTCGATCTCGTACTTCGCACCGAGCTCGACGTCTCCCTTGGAGTCGCCGCGCCACGTGAGCGCGCGCATCTCGACCAGGTCGATGACGCCCTCGAAGCCGCTCTCCGCGCCGATGGGCAGCTGGATGACCAGCGGCTTGGCGCCGAGGCGGTTCACGATGGTGTCGACCGTGAAGTAGAAGTCCGCGCCGAGCTTGTCCATCTTGTTGACGAAGCAGATGCGCGGCACGTCGTACTTGTCGGCCTGGCGCCACACCGTCTCGGACTGGGGCTCGACGCCCTCCTTGCCGTCGAACACGGCGACCGCGCCGTCGAGGACGCGGAGCGAACGCTCCACCTCGACGGTGAAGTCGACGTGCCCGGGGGTGTCGATGATGTTGATCTGGTTCTTGTTCCAGAAGCACGTCGTCGCGGCGGACGTGATCGTGATGCCGCGCTCCTGCTCCTGGGCCATCCAGTCCATCGTGGCGGCGCCGTCGTGGACCTCGCCGATCTTGTGAGTGATGCCCGTGTAGAACAGGATGCGCTCGGTGGTGGTGGTCTTGCCGGCATCGATGTGAGCCATGATGCCGATGTTGCGGACCTTGTTCAGGTCGGTGAGCACGTCCTGTGCCACAGGTTCCTCCGAAAGGGGTTGGTGGTGCTGTCGAACGAGGTGGTCGACTACCAGCGGTAGTGCGCGAACGCCTTGTTCGACTCGGCCATCTTGTGGGTGTCCTCGCGGCGCTTGACCGCGGCACCGAGGCCGTTGGACGCGTCGAGGATCTCGTTGGTGAGACGCTCGGTCATCGTCTTCTCGCGACGCGACTTGGCGTACGTCGTGAGCCAGCGGAGCGCGAGGGTGTTCGCGCGGTGCGGCTTGACCTCGATCGGCACCTGGTAGGTGGAGCCACCCACGCGGCGCGAGCGGACCTCGAGGGCCGGGCGGACGTTGTCGAGCGCCTTCTTCAGCGTGACGACGGCGTCCTGGCCGTTCTTCGCGGCGACGCCGGCGAGGGCGTCGTAGACGATCTTCTCGGCGAGGCCCTTCTTGCCGTCGAGCAGGATCTTGTTGACGAGCTGGCTGACGATCGGCGCACCGTAGACGGGATCTGCGACGACAGGGCGCTTGGGGGCGGGACCCTTGCGAGGCATTACTTCTTCTCCATCTTCGCGCCGTACCGGCTGCGAGCCTGCTTGCGGTTCTTCACGGCCTGGGTGTCGAGCGCGCCGCGGACGATCTTGTAGCGCACGCCGGGGAGGTCCTTCACGCGACCGCCGCGGACGAGCACCATGGAGTGCTCCTGGAGGTTGTGGCCCTCACCGGGGATGTAGGCCGTGACCTCCTGGCCGTTGCTGAGCTTGACGCGGGCGACCTTGCGGAGGGCCGAGTTCGGCTTCTTCGGCGTGGTCGTGTACACGCGGGTGCAGACGCCGCGCTGCTGCGGGTTGGCCTTCAGGGCGGGCGCCTTGGTCTTGACGACCTTGGGCGTGCGGCCCTTGCGGACCAGCTGCTGGATGGTTGGCACTACGGGACTCCTCGATGCTGCACGGTGACAGCGGGTTGATGGTCAGCATTCGACGCCCGCGGACGGGATCGAGTTCAACTGGACCCGCGCGTCCGCCGACCACGGGAGTGGGAGGCGCCGGCGGGTATGCCGTGGGGGCCGGCCGGAATGGCCGAACCCTGGTCGGTGCGCTGGTGGCCCGCCCGGGCGTCCCGACTTCACGGCACGACACGAGCGCACGCCTGAGCGCACACCCCCGCAACGATACAGTTCCGCGACTCGCCGGTCAAACGGTGGACGAGGGGCCGCGAGCCGCCAGCGCGACGGCCCCGAGGCCGAGGAGCGCGGACACCCCGAGCACGGCGATGCCGAACGGATCCACGAGGTGCCGACCGGCGAACGCGAGGCTCGCGAAGACGTCGGCCCCGCCGAGGAGGTAGAGCGCGCCGCCGAGGATCCCGTAGGCGAGCCACGCGGCGACGCCCCAGCCGAGGACGGCGACCACGGGGATCCGGCGCTCGCGGTCCGCCTCCCGCGTGGTGCGGATCAGGCCGCCGGCGAAGACGAGGGTGGCCGCGACCACCATGACCGGGCCCAGCAGCACGCCGGCGTCGCGCTCGGGGATCACGTCGTCACCGCCGAAGAGGGCGACGAAGCCGAAGAGGCACACGACGAGGGCGACGTGCATCACGGCGGCCAGGAGGGGGATCACTCCCCCAGCCTGACACGCCTCAGCGGTGGTCCGGCTGCTCCTGCAGCTTGCGGTCGTACTCGGCGCGGGCCTCGGCGTTCTTCGCCTTCACCCGACGGCCGCGGGCGCTGATGCCGGCGCCGAACCACGTGATGAGCTCGCGGGCGAGGAGGCCGGCGAGGATCCCGTCGGGGAAGGTGACGATGCGCTGCAGCATGAGCGCCTGCTCGGACGGCGCCAGGTCGAGCACGTCGTTCTGCAGGAGCCGCGTCGCCACGTACGCGACGTAGACGAGGATCGCCACCGGCAGGCCGCCGAGGACGAACGCCCACCAGCCGGCGCGGTTGACGACGAGCGCCAGCAGGACGAAGAGGACGGCGAACGCGATCGCCGGCACGTAGAAGACGGGCGACGAGATGTAGCGGGTGAAGGAGTCGCCGAACGCGTTCGGGTCCCGGACCGAGCCGAGGAGGGCGGCGCCGAGCGAGAAGAGCAGGGCGAAGAGGATGGCGGCGACGATCGCGATGAGCACGCCGAAGCCGCGGTTGCCGCGCTTCTCCGGCGGGGTGGGCGCCTGGACGTAGATGGGCTGCGACTGGCGCGCCGTCTCCTCGTCGCGGGCGCGGCGGTCGCGCTCGTCGCGCTCGCGCGCGTCGGCCTCGCGCGCCTCTCGCTCGCGGCGCTCCCGGTCCTCGACGTCGCGCTGGCGGGCCTCCGCCTCGCGGGCCTCGCCGTCGCGCGCCTCCGCCTCACGGGCCTCGCGCTCGCGGGCGTCGCGTTCGCGCGCCTCGGCGATGCGGGCCTCGGCCTCGCGGGACTCGCGCTCGCGGGCCTCGCGCGCCTCGTGGTCGTCGTCGACCGGGGCGGCGAAGGCCGTCTCGTCGAAGGTCGAGGTGTCGTCCGCGCGGGCGTCGTCGGCGCGGTCAGCGGGGCCGTCGTCGAAGGCGGCGGCCGTCGTCTCGTCGGCGCGGCGGGGATCCCGCGGCTGGTCGGCCTCGTCGGGCTGTCGGTGCGGGGCGGGCCTGTCGTCGGTCATGGCACGAACCTACCTCGGGGCGTGCCGCGCGCCCGGGCGGCGTGCCGGGGATCGGCCAGAACGGACAGGGGGCTAGAAGGGCTCGAGGAGGCGCTGGAGGAAGCGGCGCGTGCGCTCCTCGGCCGGATGCTGGAGCAGCTGCGACGGGTGGCCGCGCTCCACCACGACCCCGCCGTCCATGAAGACGACCTCGTCCGCGACCTGGCGCGCGAACGCGAGCTCGTGCGTCACGATCACCATGGTCCAGGACTCGTCGGCGAGCTCCTTGATGACGCTCAGCACCTCGCCCACGAGCTCCGGGTCGAGCGCGGACGTCGGCTCGTCGAAGAGCAGGATCTGCGGCCGCAGCGCGAGCGCGCGCACGATGCCCACGCGCTGCTGCTGGCCGCCGGAGAGCTGGAACGGGCGCTGATCGCGCTTGTCGGCGAGGCCGACCCGCGCGAGCAGCTCCTCCGCCTCGCGCGTCGCCTCCGCGACGGGCCGGCGCTGCACCTGGACCGGGCCCTCGATGACGTTCTCCAGCACGGTGCGGTGCGGGAACAGGTTGTACTGCTGGAAGACCATGGCGGAGCGGTCGCGGAGGGCGAGGAGCTCGCGGGGGCGCGGCTTCGCGCCGAAGTCGACGCGGAGCGGGCCGGTGGTGCCGGCGCGCGAGTCCGCGTCGGCGGCGGCCACCTCCACGACGCCCGCGTCGGGCACCTCGAGCCCGTTGAGGGACCGGAGGACCGTGGTCTTGCCGGAGCCGCTCGGGCCGATGAGCGCGGTCACGCCGCCGCGGCGCACCTCGAGGTCGATGGAGCGGAGCACCTCGTTGTCGCCGAACGACTTGCGGAGGCCCCGCACGGTGAGGACGGGCTCGCCGGGAAAGCGCGGCGCGGCGGGCGCGGGATCAGTGGGCGACATACCGGTCGAGCCTCCTCTCGAGGCGGGTCTGCGCGAACGACAGGACGAGGCAGACCAGCCAGTAGATCAGCGCCGCCTCGAGGTACAGGATCATGAACTCGCCCGTGACGGCCGCGATCTGCTGCGACTGCCGGAAGAGCTCGGTGACCAGGATGGTCGAGGTGAGCGACGTGTCCTTCACGAGGCTGATGAAGGTGTTCGACAGCGGCGGCACCGACACGCGCGCCGCCTGCGGCACGATGACGCGGCGCAGCGTCATGGCGCGCGACATCCCGATGGTGTGGCCGGCCTCCCACTGCCCGCGGGGCACCGACAGGATCGACGCCCGGATGATCTCGGCCGCGTACCCGCCGACGTTCACCGAGAGGGCGATCACCGCGCTCGGCCACGGCGGCAGCACGACGCCGATCGCCGGCAGGCCGTAGAAGATCACGAACAGCTGCACCAGCAGGGGCGTGCCGCGGACGACCGAGATGTAGAACCGGGCGATCGCGGACACCAGGCGGTTGCCGTAGAGGCGCATGAGCGCGATGCCCAGGGCGATCACCAGCCCGAGGACGAACGTGACGAGCGCCAGGGGGATGGTGCCCCGGATCGTCTCGAGCGCGAGCGGCCCGAAGGACGACAGGATCAGGTCCCATTCCCTCGACATGCGTCCCCCTCGTCCCGTCCTCGACCGTCAGCGTACGCGGCGGGCTACTGGGAGACGTCCGCGCCGAAGTACTTCTCGGAGATCTGCGCGAGCGTGCCGTCGGCGCGCAGGTCCGCCAGGGCCTGGTCGACGGCGGCGACCAGGTCGTCGCTGCCCTTGCGGAAGACGAGCGCGCTGAGCGACGGGTCGTCGGTCTCGGCGGCCACCTGCAAGTCGGAGGCGCCCTGCTGCTTCTGGTAGTCGAGGAGCGTCAGGCGGTCGTTGATGGTCGCGTCGACGCGGCCCTGCTGGAGGAGCGCGACGGCCTGCGCGAAGCCCTCGACGGCCTCGACCTTGGCGCCGCTCTGCGTGGCGAGCTCGTTCCAGTTGCTCGTGAGCGACTGCGCCGTGGTCTTGCCGGCGAGGTCGGCGAACGAGGAGATGCCCGAGTCGGAGCCCTTGACGATGATGACGCCGGGCGAGACCGTGTACGGCTCGGAGAAGTCGTAGGCCTGCTTCCGGTCGTCGGTGATCGAGATCTGGTTGGCGATGACGTCCCAGCGGCCGGACTCGAGTCCCGCGAAGATGCCGTCGAACTGGGTCTCCTCGAAGACGGGCTTCACGCCGAGCTTGCCGGCGACCGCCGTGGCGACCTCGACGTCGTAGCCGGTGAGCGCGCCGGAGCCGGATCCCTCGTGGAAGGAGAACGGCGAGTAGGTGCCCTCGGTGCCGATGACCAGCTCGCCCGCGGCCTGCACGTCGGAGAGGCTCGAGGCGGCGGCCGGCGTGCCGGCGGCGCCCGTCCCGGATCCGGTGCCCGCGTCGCCCGACGCGCAGCCGGCGAGGCCGAGGGCGGCGACGGCGACGAGGCCCGTGAGGGCGAGGGCGGGACGGAGGCGGGTGCGGAGGGTCATGGGGGTCCTTGCGGGTCTCGGCGGATCCTCGTGGGATCGGCGCGTGCGGGATGCGGGAGCGGCGACGGAGGCCCGGTCCTGCCCGGGAGCGCCGTCCGCCATGGTCTCAACGCCGACGCCTCGTCGGTATTCCCATGTCGCCGCATGACGCGCGGCGGCGCCGGGCCGCCTGCGGGCCTCGCCCACGCGCGCGGTCGCCGCCTAGAAGAGCGGCTCGGGATCGGTGCCGTCTCCCGCGTCGACGGGCCCGATCTCGCCCTCGAGCTCCTCGAGGCGCAGGTTGACGATGCGGTCGAGGGCCTGGCGGATGACGGGCGCGAGCGGCGCGAGCTCGCGCGCGAGGGCCGCGTCGACCGCCTGCTGGATCTCGGCGCTCCGCTCGCCGTAGTCGACGAAGGCGGGCATGCCGAAGGGGTGGTCGCGGTACACGGGGCCGCGGGAGTCGAGGTAGAGGCGCTCGCGCGCGTCCTGCGCGGCCTCCGCCCGCGCGGCCTCGAGCGCGGCGAGCAGCGGGTGCATGGCGGAGTGCGGGGCGTCGCGCGGGATCGCGTCGTGGTGGGCGAACGCGGACGCGTCGCACGCGGCGCAGGATCCGCACGGGCCGGTCGCCGAGGGCGCCGACTCCGTCGCGTGGCGGAGGGCGTGCGCGCGCCAGGCCAGGACCACGTCCTCGAGCATCCGCACGACGCCTCCTCGGGTCCCGGCGCGGGGCCGCCGGTACGCGCCCCACTGTATCGCCGGCCGGGAGAGGGCCAGGGAGGTGCGGCGCGACCGGTCGCCGTCCCCGGGCGGATCGCCCCGGGGACGAGGAAGGGCCCTTCGCCGTCCCCGGGCGGATCGCCCCGGGCACGAGGAAGGGCCCCGCCGGAGCGGGGCCCTTCTCATCGTGCGCTCACGCGCCGGCGGTCCTAGTTGTAGGTGCCGGGCGTGTAGTCGTCCGAGCTGAAGCTGTCGAAGTCGACGAAGCTCAGGTCGGACTCGTTGAACACCGACTCATCCGTGAAGATGCGGTTCGGGTAGCGCTCGGCCTTGGCCTCCTCCGTCGCGGTGACGGTGACGTCGCGGTACTTCGCGAGCCCCGTGCCGGCCGGGATCAGCTTGCCGATGATGACGTTCTCCTTGAGGCCCATCAGCGGGTCGGACTTGCCCTCCATGGCGGCCTGCGTGAGCACGCGGGTCGTCTCCTGGAAGGACGCGGCCGACAGCCACGACTCGGTCGCGAGCGAGGCCTTGGTGATGCCCATGACCTCCTGGCGGGCGGAGGCGGTCTTCTTGCCCTCCGTCAGCGTGGCGCGGTTGACCTCGTTGTAGCGGGCCCGGTCGACCAGCTCACCGGGGAGGAGGTCCGTGTCGCCGTGCTCGACGACCGTGACCTTGCGCAGCATCTGCCGCACGATGACCTCGATGTGCTTGTCGTGGATCGGGACGCCCTGCGAGCGGTAGACGCCCTGGACACCGCCCACGAGGTGCTTCTGCACCTCGCGAACGCCCTTGACCCGGAGGACCTCCTTCGGGTCGATGGCGCCGACGTGCAGCTGCTGCCCGAGCTCGACGTGCTGGCCGTCCTCGACGAGGAGGGTCGCGCGCTTGAGCACCGGGTAGATGTGCGGCTCGTCGCCGTTGTCCGGGGTCAGGATCACCTTGCGGCTGCGATCCGTGTCCTCGATCGTGATGCGACCGGCGGCCTCCGCGATCGGCGACGCGCCCTTGGGGGTGCGGGCCTCGAAGAGCTCCTGCACGCGGGGCAGACCCTGCGTGATGTCGTCCGCCGATGCCACGCCACCGGTGTGGAAGGTGCGCATCGTGAGCTGCGTCCCGGGCTCGCCGATCGACTGGGCCGCGATGATGCCGACGGCCTCGCCGATGTCGACGAGCTTGCCCGTGGCGAGCGAGCGGCCGTAGCAGGCCGCGCACACGCCGACGGCGGACTCGCAGGTCAGGACCGAGCGCACCTTGATCTCGTGCACGCCGGCCGCGATCAGGTGGTCGATCATGACGTCGCCGACGTCGCTGCCCGCGGGGGCGACGACCTCGCCGGCCTCGTTGACCGCGTCGGCGGCCAGCGAGCGGGCGTACACGGAGTTCTCCACATTGGAGTCGCGGACCGACGTGCCGTCCGCCGCCTGGGTGGCGATCGGCAGGTCGAGGCCGCGGCCGGTGCCGCAGTCGTCCTCGCGGATGATGACGTCCTGCGACACGTCCACCAGACGACGGGTGAGGTACCCGGAGTCGGCGGTGCGCAGCGCGGTGTCGGCCAGTCCCTTGCGGGCGCCGTGGGTGGAGATGAAGTACTCCGCCACCGTCAGGCCCTCGCGGTACGAGTGGACGATCGGGCGGGGGATGATCTCGCCCTTCGGGTTCGACACGAGGCCGCGCATGCCGGCGATCTGGCGGACCTGCATCCAGTTGCCTCGTGCCCCGGAGGACACCATGCGGTTGATGTTGTTGTCGGCGGGGAGGTTGTCCTCCATCGCCTTCGCGACCTCGGCCGTGGCCTTGTTCCAGATCTCGATGAGCTCCTGACGACGCTCGGCGTTCGTCGTGAGGCCCTTCTCGAACTGGCCCTGGACCTTGGCGGCCTGCTTCTCGTAGCCCGACAGGATGGCCGCCTTGGTGGGCGGGGTCAGCACGTCGGAGAGGGCGACCGTGACGCCGGAGCGCGTGGCCCAGTAGAAGCCCGCGTCCTTGATCCGGTCGAGCGCCGCGGCGACCTCCACCTTCGGGTACCGCTCGGCGAGGTCGTTGACGATCTCGGAGAGCTTGCCCTTGTCGGCGACGGCCTCGATGTAGGGGTAGTCGACCGGCAGGGTCTCGTTGAACAGCGCGCGACCGAGGGTGGTCTCGAGCAGCACGGGGCCGACGGTCTTGCCCTTCTCGTCGAGCTCGACGCCCTCGGGCGCCTCGCCCTCGCCGAAGTAGATGTCGTGCAGGCGGATGCGCACCTTCGCGTTGAGGTCCAGCGAGAGCTGGTCCTTCGCCAGGATGGCCTCGGCCACCGAGCTGAACGCGCGACCCTCACCGGCGACGCCCTCCTTGAGGGTGGTCAGGTGGTGCAGGCCGATGATCATGTCCTGCGTGGGCAGGGTGACCGGGCGTCCGTCCGACGGCTTGAGGATGTTGTTCGAGGCGAGCATCAGGATGCGCGCCTCGGCCTGGGCCTCGACCGACAGGGGCAGGTGGACGGCCATCTGGTCGCCGTCGAAGTCCGCGTTGAACGCGGCGCAGACGAGCGGGTGCAGCTGGATGGCCTTGCCCTCCACGAGCTGGGGCTCGAACGCCTGGATGCCCAGGCGGTGGAGCGTGGGTGCGCGGTTGAGCAGCACGGGGCGCTCGCGGATGATCTCCTCGAGCACGTCCCACACCTGTCCGCGGCTGCGCTCGACCATGCGCTTGGCGGCCTTGATGTTCTGGGCGTGGCTCAGGTCGATCAGGCGCTTGATGACGAACGGCTTGAACAGCTCGAGCGCCATCTGCTTGGGCAGACCGCACTGGTGCAGCTTGAGCTGCGGTCCGACGATGATGACCGAGCGGCCCGAGTAGTCCACGCGCTTGCCGAGCAGGTTCTGGCGGAACCGGCCCTGCTTGCCCTTCAGCATGTCGCTGAGGGACTTGAGCGCGCGGTTGCCGGTGCCCGTGACGGGACGACCGCGGCGGCCGTTGTCGAACAGCGCGTCGACGGCCTCCTGCAGCATGCGCTTCTCGTTGTTCACGATGATCTCGGGGGCGCCGAGATCCAGCAGACGACGGAGGCGGTTGTTGCGGTTGATGACGCGGCGGTACAGGTCGTTGAGGTCGCTGGTCGCGAAGCGGCCGCCGTCGAGCTGCACCATCGGGCGCAGCTCCGGCGGGATGACCGGGACGACCTGCAGCACCATCGCGGCCGGCGAGTTGCCGGTGGCGAGGAAGGAGCTGACGACGCGCAGGCGCTTGATGGCGCGGATCTTCTTCTGGCCCTTGCCGGTGGCGATCTGCTCGCGGAGCAGCTCCCCCTCGGCCTCGAGGTCGAAGGCCTCCAGGCGCTTCTGGATCGCCTCGGCGCCCATGTGGGCCTCGAAGTAGATGCCGAAGCGGTCCTGCAGCTCGTGGAAGACGGCGTCCTCGGGCTTGAGCTCGCCGACCTTGAGGCTGCGGAACTCCTCCCAGACGCGCTCGAGACGGGAGATGTCCTCGTCGAACGCCTTGCGCGTCTGACCCATCTCCTTCTCGGCGCCGTCCTTCGCGCGACGCTTCTGGTCGCTCTTGGCGCCCTCGGCCTCCAGCGCGGCCAGGTCGGTCTCGAGGCGCCCGAGGCGCTCCGCGATCTGGCTGTCGCGCTGGTCCTGCAGGGTCTTGATCTCGAGCCGGAGCTCGTTCTCGAGGCCCGGCATGTCCTCGTGACGGGCGTCCTCGTCCACGCTGATCACCATGTAGGCGGCGAAGTAGATGACCTTCTCGAGGTCCTTCGGCGCCATGTCGAGCAGGTAGCCGAGGCGCGAGGGCACGCCCTTGAAGTACCAGATGTGCGTGACGGGCGCGGCGAGCTCGATGTGGCCCATGCGCTCGCGGCGGACCGCGGACTTGGTGACCTCGACGCCGCAGCGCTCGCAGACGATGCCCTTGAAGCGCACCCGCTTGTACTTGCCGCAGGAGCACTCCCAGTCGCGGCTCGGTCCGAAGATCTGCTCTCCGAAGAGGCCGTCCTTCTCGGGCTTGAGCGTGCGGTAGTTGATGGTCTCGGGCTTCTTGACCTCACCGTGCGACCAGCGGCGGATGTCGTCGGCCGTCGCGAGGCCGATCCGCAGCTCATCGAAAGTTGTTACGTCGAGCAATTTTCCTTCTCTCCTTGGAAAGCTTCGAGTCGAAAGTCGTGTCGGGCTTAGATGTCGTCGATGCTGGACGACTCGAAGCGGGTGGAGATGTTGATGCCGAGCTCCTCCGCCGCGCGGAAGACCTCGTCATCCGTGTCGCGCAGGCTGACCGCCTGGCCGTCCGCCGAGAGGACCTCGACGTTCAGGCAGAGGGACTGCATCTCCTTGATCAGGACCTTGAAGGACTCGGGGATACCCGGTTCCTGGATGTTCTCGCCCTTGACGATGGCCTCGTACACCTTCACGCGGCCGAGGATGTCGTCCGACTTGATGGTGAGGAGCTCCTGGAGCGCGTAGGCCGCTCCGTATGCCTCGAGCGCCCACACCTCCATCTCGCCGAAGCGCTGGCCGCCGAACTGGGCCTTACCGCCCAGGGGCTGCTGCGTGATCATCGAGTAGGGACCCGTCGAACGCGCGTGGATCTTGTCGTCCACCAGGTGGTGCAGCTTCAGGATGTACATGTAGCCGACCGAGACGGGCTCGGGGAACGGCTCGCCGGAGCGGCCGTCGAACAGGCGCGTCTTGCCGCTGGACCCGATGAGGCGGTCGCCGTCGCGGGTGACCGTCGTCGAGTCGAGCAGGCCGGCGATCTCCTCCTCGAGCGCTCCGTCGAACACCGGGGTGGCGACCTTCGTGCCGGCCGGGGCCTGGCGCGCGTGGTCCGGCAGGCGCTCGGCCCACTTCGGCTGGCCCTCGACCTCCCAGCCCTGCTTGGCGATCCACCCGAGGTGGGTCTCCAGCACCTGGCCGAAGTTCATGCGGCCGGGGATGCCGAGCGGGTTGAGGATGACGTCGACCGGGGTCCCGTCGGCGAGGAACGGCATGTCCTCGACCGGCAGGATCTTGGAGATGACGCCCTTGTTGCCGTGACGGCCGGCGAGCTTGTCGCCCTCGGTGATCTTGCGCTTCTGCGCGATGAACACCACGACGCGCTGGTTGACGCCCGAGCCGAGCTCGTCGTCGCCGTCCTGCGAGTCGAAGACCTTGACGCCGATGATCGTGCCCTGCTCGCCGTGGGGCACCTTCAGGGACGTGTCGCGGACCTCGCGGCTCTTCTCGTTGAAGATCGCGCGCAGCAGGCGCTCCTCGGCGCTGAGCTCGGTCTCGCCCTTCGGCGTGACCTTGCCCACGAGGATGTCGCCGGGGCGGACCTCGGCGCCGATGCGGATGATGCCGCGCTCGTCGAGGTCGGCGAGCAGCTCCGGGCTGACGTTGGGGAGGTCGCGGGTGATCTCCTCCTTGCCGAGCTTGGTGTCGCGCGCGTCGACCTCGTACTCCTCGATGTGGATGGAGGAGAGGGTGTCGTCCTTGACCAGGTTCTGGCTCAGGATGATCGCGTCCTCGAAGTTGTGGCCCTCCCACGGCATGAACGCGACGAGCAGGTTCTTGCCGAGCGCGAGCTCGCCGTTCTCCGTGGCGGGGCCGTCGGCGATGACCTCGCCGGCCTCGATGCGGTCGCCGGCCGAGACCAGGACGCGGTGGTTGTAGCTCGTGCCCTGGTTGGAGCGGTCGAACTTGCGCAGGTAGTAGGTCTGCGTGCCGCCCTCGTCGAGCTGGATGGTGACGACCTCGGCCGACACCTCCTGCACGACGCCCGAGGCGTCGGCCGTGAGGACGTCGCCGGCGTCGACCGCGGCGTAGCCCTCCATGCCGGTGCCGACGAGCGGGCTCTCGCTGCGCAGCAGCGGGACGGCCTGACGCTGCATGTTCGCGCCCATGAGGGCCCGGTTCGCGTCGTCGTGCTCGAGGAACGGGATGAGCGAGGTCGCGACCGACACCATCTGGCGCGGGGAGACGTCCATGTAGTGGACGTTCTCCTTCGCGACGAGCTCCACCTCACCGCCCTTGGGGCGGACGAGGACGCGGTCCTCCGCGAAGCGGAAGTCCTTCGTGAGGGGCGCGTTGGCCTGGGCGACGAGGAACTCGTCCTCCTCGCTGGCCGTGAGGTAGTCGATCGTGTCGGTGACCACGCCGTCGACGACGCGACGGTACGGGGTCTCGATGAAGCCGAACGAGTTGATGCGGGCGAACGACGCCAGCGAGCCGATCAGGCCGATGTTCGGGCCTTCCGGGGTCTCGATGGGGCACATGCGGCCGTAGTGCGACGGGTGGACGTCGCGGACCTCGACGCCGGCGCGCTCACGGGACAGACCACCCGGGCCGAGCGCCGAGAGGCGGCGCTTGTGGGTGAGGCCCGCGAGCGGGTTGTTCTGGTCCATGAACTGCGACAGCTGGCTCGTGCCGAAGAACTCCTTGATCGCGGCGACGACGGGGCGCACGTTGATCAGGGTCTGCGGCGTGATGGCCTCGATGTCCTGCGTGGTCATGCGCTCGCGGACGACGCGCTCCATGCGGGACAGGCCGGTGCGCACCTGGTTCTGGATGAGCTCGCCGACCGCGCGGATGCGGCGGTTGCCGAAGTGGTCGATGTCGTCCACGTCGAGGCGCAGCTCGACGGGCTTGCCGTCGCGCGTGCCGTTCATCTTCGTCTCGTTCGCGTGCAGCGAGACGAGGTACTTGATGGTCGCGAGGATGTCCTCGACCGTGAGCACCGAGTCGGTGAGCTGCTTGTCGATGCCGAGCTTGCGGTTGATCTTGTAGCGACCCACCTTCGCCAGGTCGTAGCGCTTCGGGTTGAAGTAGAAGTTGTCGAGCAGCGCGCGGGCGGCCTCGGCGGCGACCTGCTCGCCGGGACGGAGCTTGCGGTAGATGTCCTTGAGGGCCTCCTCCTTGGTGAGGATGGAGTCCTTCTCGAGCGTGAGCTCGATGGACGCGACGCCCTTGAACTCCTCGAGGATCTGCTCGCTGGTGAGGCCGAGGGCCTTCAGGAACACGGTGACCGACTGCTTGCGCTTGCGGTCGATGCGGACGCCGACCTGGTCGCGCTTGTCGATCTCGAACTCGAGCCAGGCGCCGCGCGAGGGGATGACGCGGGCGGAGTAGATGTCCTTGTCGGAGGTCTTCTCCTGCTGGCGCTCGAAGTACACGCCGGGCGAGCGGACGAGCTGGGACACGACGACACGCTCGGTGCCGTTGATGATGAACGTGCCCTTCTCCGTCATGAGGGGGAAGTCGCCCATGAAGACCGTCTGGGTCTTGATCTCACCCGTGAGGTGGTTCATGAACTCGGCCTCGACGTAGAGAGGAGCGGAGTAGGTCTTGCCGCGCTCCTTGCACTCGTCGATGGAGTACTTCTGCTCCTCGAGGTACGGGTTCGTGAACCCGAGCTGCATGGTCTCGCCCAGGTCCTCGATGGGGGAGATCTCCTCGAAGATCTCCTCGAGGCCGGAGTTGAGGGCCAGGTCGGTGCGACCCTGCGCGGTGCCCTCCTCGACCCGGCGCTTCCACGCGTCCGAGCCGACGAGCCAGTCGAAGCTCTCGGTCTGCAGCGCGAGCAGGTCGGGGACGGTGAGGGTGTCAGTGATCTTCGCGAACGAGAGCCGCGATGCGTCGCGACCGTTCTTGGGAGTGGGAGTTGCGTTGCGCGCAGCAGCCAAGGAAATTACCTCCGTGGGCCCCGTCGGGCTCCGATGTCGTCGATACGCCGAGACCGACCCGGGTGGTGACCCGTGCCGATCCTGATGGAGTTGCTCGCCACACCTCGCGGGTGGGGCTCGGGATGGACCCGAGCGCACACGATGACCGACCGCAATATGAAGGCAAAAGGGAGTGGGAGCGCAAAGGATCACCATACGGGTCGCGACGCGCCATGTCCAGCGGAATCTTGCATCCTCGGCGTGTCTCGGTGTATAACGTCCGGTCGCCCTCTCGCCGGGCGTCCCGGCACGCGTAGCGTCGGGGCATGAGCTCCCCCTGGCACGTGACCCCCGGCGGCCCCTCGCACGTGCACCGGGCGGGCGACGTGGAGATCCGCAAGGCCTCCGTCGGGCCCATGGACAACGACGCGTACCTCCTCACCGACCTCGACTCCGGCGAGCGCCTGCTCGTCGACGCGGCGGCCGACGTCGACCGGCTGCTGGCGCTCGTGGCGGAGCCGGATCCCGTCGGCCGGCTCGCGGTCGTCGTCACGACCCACGGCCACGCGGATCACCACGGCGCGCTGGCGGCCGTGCTCGACGCGACCGACGCGACCAGCGCCGTGGGCGCGGCCGACGCGGGCGACCTGCCGGTCGACGCGGACCGGCGCCTCGCGCACGGCGATGAGGTCGCGTTCGGCGGCGTCGCGCTCCGCGTCGTCGCGCTCCGCGGCCACACCCCGGGGAGCGTCGCGCTCGTCCTCGAGCCGGGCGACGGCAGCGTGCACCTCTTCACGGGCGACTCGCTCTTCCCGGGCGGGGTCGGGAACACGCAGGGCGACGCGGATCGCTTCCGGCAGCTGATGGACGACGTGGAGGCGCGCCTGTTCGCCCGCTTCCCCGACGACGCGGTCGTGCACCCGGGCCACGGGGACGCGACGACGCTCGGCGACGAGCGCGGGTCCCTCGCCGCGTGGCGCTCGCGCGGCTGGTGACGGGTCGCCCGGCGGCCGGGACCAGGGCCTGGACGGGCGCCTAGGCTGAGGAGATGCCCGAGCACCCGTCGACCGTCCTGTCCCTGAGCGGGCACCGGGCCGTCATCGAGCCCGATCGGTTCGTGCCGGGCGCCTACCAGCTCGTGGTCGACGGGACGCCCCAGTCGCACGTCAACATGGACGACCCGGGCGAGCTGTTCTTCGAGTACGTGCAGCGCATGGGCCACGTCATCGACCTGCTCGGCGACCCCGGGCAGCCCATCACCGCGCTGCACCTCGGCGCCGGCGCGCTCACCATCCCGCGGTACGTCGAGGCGACCCGTCCCGGATCCCGCCAGCAGGTCATCGAGCTGGAGCAGGACCTCGTCGACCTGGTGCGCGAGCACCTGCCGTGGTCGCGGAAGGCCTCCATCCGGCTCCGCTACGGCGACGCGCGCGACCTGCTGGGGCGGCTGCCGCAGGGGCTCCGCGGATCCGTCGACCTCGTCGTGACGGACGTCTTCAGCGGCGCCCGCACCCCCGCCCACATCACGAGCCGCGAGTTCCACGCGGAGGCGGCCTCGTTCCTCGCGCCCGGCGGGATCATGACCGTCAACGTCGCCGACGGGCACGGGCTCGCGTTCGCGCGCGGCCAGGCCGCGACCATCCGGGACGTCCTGCCGCACGTCGCCGCGCTGGCCGAGACGCAGGTCCTCAAGGGCCGCCGCTTCGGCAACGTCGTGTTCGCGGCGTCGGCCACGCCCCTCCCGTTCGACTTCGTGCCGCGCCTGCTCGCGGGCGGCCCGCACCCCGCCAAGGTCGTCGAGGGCCGCGAGCTCGCCGACTTCATCGCGGGCGCGTCCGTCGTGACCGACGCCACGGCCGTGCCGTCCCCCTCCCCCGCCCGCAGCGTCTTCCAGACGAGGCCCTGACCGGGCACCCCCGGGCGACGTCGCCCGCCGATCCACCGGAGTCCCCATGAACCGCCGCTCCCGCACCCGCCCGGCGCGCGTCGCCGCGCTCGGGTTCGCCGCCCTCGTCGCGCTGACGGGCTGCACGAACGACGACGGGTCGCCCGTGGACGTGCGCGCGACCGAGCCGCCCGCGCCCTCCCCCACGAGCACGGACGCCGCACCGGCGGGCGTCGCGCCGTCGGGCACCCCGTCCGCGATCACGACGGGCCTCGTGTCGCCGTGGTCGACCGCCGAGCTGCCGTCGGGCGCGCTGCTCATCAGCGAGCGCGACACGGCGCGCATCGTCGAGGTCCTCGGCGACGGGACGACGCGCACGGCCGGCACGGTCGCGGGCGTCGGACCGCTCGGCGAGGGCGGGCTGCTCGGGATCGCCGTGCGCGAGGCCGAGGGCGCCACGCAGCTGTACGCGTACCTGACGAGCCCCACCGACAACCGCATCGTGCGCATGGACGTCACGGGCGAGCCGGGATCGCTCGGGCTCGGCCCGGCGGAGGACGTCGTGACGGGGATCCCGCGCGACGCGAACCACAACGGCGGCCGCATCGCGTTCGGCCCCGACGGCATGCTCTACGCCACCACGGGCGACGCGGACCTCCGCGACGCGGCGCAGGACCCGATATCGCTCGCCGGCAAGATCCTCCGCCTCACGCCCGACGGGCAGGGCGCCCCCGACAACCCGACGCCCGGCTCGCCCGTCTACTCGCTCGGGCACCGGAACCCGCAGGGCATCGCGTGGGACGCCGAGGGCAACCTCTGGTCGGCCGAGTTCGGGCAGGACACCTGGGACGAGCTGAACCTCATCGTGCCCGGCGGCAACTACGGCTGGCCGGTCGTGGAGGGCGCGACCGACGACCCCGCCGACGACGGCTACATCGACCCCGTGCGGCAGTGGGCCACCGACGACGCGAGCCCGAGCGGCATCGCGGTCGCGGGCGACACGATCTTCATGGCGGGCCTCGGCGGCCAGCGCCTGTGGGTCATCCGGCCGGGAGCCGTGGTCACCGACCCGATCCCCGACGACCGCGTGACCGAGTTCTACACGCGCGAGTTCGGCCGGATCCGCGACGTGCAGGCCGCGCCCGACGGCTCGCTGCGCATGCTCACGAACAACACCGACGGACGCGGCACGCCGCGGGACGGCGACGACAAGCTGCTCCGGGTCGAGCTCATGCCGATCCAGGCGGGATAATCTCTTCCTCGTGACAGGCACCGCGATCATCATCGGCTACGACAGGGACACCCTCCGGGAGAAGGTGGACCTGCGGGCGGCCGGCGAGCGCCTGGACGAGCTCGAGAACCTCCGCAGCCTCTCCGCCATCACCGAGAAGGTGGCGCTCCTGCGCATGCTCGGCCGGCTCGACGAGGCGTGGGACATGGCGAACGCCGCGGTCCGCCAGGCGCGCTTCACGGGCGACCGGGAGACGCTGCTCGCGTGCCGCATCCGCCGCGCCCAGGTGCAGCAGTACCAGGGCAAGCTCGACATCGCGCTCCAGGACCTCGGCGGCTGCGTCGACGAGGCCCGCGCGCACGAGTGGTACGCGCTGGAGGCCTTCGCGCTGCAGCACCGCGGCAAGGTGCACTTCGACCGCGGCGACTACCGCCACGCCCTCTCCGACTTCGAGGACGCGTACACGCTCCGCACCCGGGAGGGCCTGCCCAGCGACCAGCTCGAGAGCTCGGCGCTCGCGATCGACGTCGCCAAGGAGCGCATCGCCGCCCAGCCCGCGTGATGCGCCCCCTCCTCCCCCGGCCGTCGGCGGCCGGCCGTGGCTGACCTCGCCCGGGTGCGGATCTGGGCCGAGGCCCTGATCGCGCTGCACCTCGACCCGTCGTGGACCTTCGCGTTCGACCACGCCCGCACGCGCGCGGGCGCCTGCCACTACGGCGAGAAGCGCATCACGGTGTCGCGGCACCTGGCGGGGCGGTTCGAGGACGACGAGATCCACCAGGTGCTGCTGCACGAGGTCGCGCACGCGCTCGCCGGATCCGGCGCGGGCCACGGCCCGAGGTGGAAGGTCACGGCCGCCGAGCTCGGCTACGAGGGGTCGCGGCTGCACTCGGGCGCCGTCGCCGAGGAGCTCGCGCCCTGGGTGGGCGCGTGCCCGGCGGGCCACGCGCACTTCCGCTACCGGAAGCCGACCCGGCCGCTCGCCTGCGGGCTGTGCTCGAAGCGGTTCGACCGGGCGCACCTCATCGCGTGGACGAAGCGCGAGGTGCCGTCGGGCGCCGCGGCCTCGGCGTCCGCCCGCTCCGCCGCCGGGCGCGAGGGCGCCGCGTGAGCCGGGCGCCGGGATCCGAGCGGCCGACGGGCCAATGGATCGACGACCCGGACGGCCTGCGCTGGTTCCTCGACACGGGCGCCGTGAGCCTCGACCTCGCCTACACGGGCGCGCTCGGGGATCCGGAGCCGCGCGAGACGCTGCCCGACGCGGCCGCGCTCGGCGCATGGCTGAGCGAGCACCTCGCGCCCGTCTCGGAGCCGGGCGAGCGCGACGTCGCGGACGCCCGGACGCTCCGGCAGGCCATCGGCGACATCGCGTCGGCCATCGCCGACGGCCGGGACCCCGCGCCGCGCGACGTCGACGTGCTCAACCTCTATGCCGCGACGCCGGACCTCCCGCCCGCGCTCGACGGCGGATCCCGCCAGGCCGGCCGCGCGCTGGCCCGGCCCGCGCAGGCGCTCGCGTCGGCGGCGCGCGACGCGGTGGCGGTGTTCGGGGCGGGATCCGAGCGGATCCACCGCTGCTCGGCCGACGACTGCACCGTGCTCTACCTCGACACGACGCGCTCGGGCACCCGCCGGTGGTGCTCGATGCGACGCTGCGGCAACCGCGCGAAGGTGCGCGCCCACCGCGCCAGGCAGCTCCGGGAGCGGCGGACCGGGGTCCCGGCCCGGGTGGCGCCCGTCCGGCCGGCGACCCCGACCCCGGCCGCGCCCGTCCCCGGGGACGACGACGGCCCGGGAGCCGGAGCCCCCGAGCCGTCGTGACGGCTCCGCGTCACTCGCTGACGCGGACCTCCTTCCAGAACGCGACGTAGCCGCTGTAGTCGCGGCCGACGCGGTCGAACGACGACGGGATGGGCGTCGGGTACGACCACGCGCGGTCCTGCAGCACGGTGTCGCCGTCCTTGACGGAGTAGTACTGCGTGTCGCCCTTCCACGGGCAGTGGTACGGGGTGGCGGTCTCCGCGAGGAGCGACATGTCGACGCTCTGGGGCGGGAAGTACCAGTTGCCCTCGATCTCGATGAGGTCGTCCTTGGGAGCCTCGGCGACGGTGACGCCGTTCAGCAGTGCCTTCATGGGGTGCCTTTCCTGACGATGCGTGCGTCGCGCGGGCGGCGGCGCCTGGAACAGGGGAACACGCGCGACCGGGAGCCTGTTCCCGCAGGCGGGGACGGCGTCGCGATCCGGCCAGGGCGGGTCGGGCGTCGCGGGCCGGCGTCGCGGCGGCTCGGCGGACCACGCGGCCCGGCGGACCATGCGGCCCGGCGGATCAGGCGTCGCGGTGGATCAGGCGTCGCGGTGGAGGCGGTGCACGACCACGTCGGCGGGACCCGCGGCGAGCGCCCCGGCCACGAGCCCGTCGTGCCCCGCAGCATCGAGCCGGCGGGCGGAGACGCTCGCGGTGACGAGGTGCCCCACGGCCGGCCGGAGCTGCTGGTAGGCGGCGCAGGCGACGGCGGCCTCGGGCGACGTGGCGTCGATCCCCAGGTCGGCGAGCGCGTCGACCACGGCGCCCGCGGCGAGCTGGTCCTCGGCGCACGCGCGCCAGGATCCGTCGGCCTCGACCGCGCCCGCGGCCACGACGGCCACGTACGCGCGGCGGCCGAGGGCGGTCTGGAGGGCGAGGATCCAGTCGGCGACGGCCGGGGCGTCCGCGAGGCCGGCGCTCACGACGGCCGGGCGCGCGGGCATGGTCGCGAGGACCTCCTCGCGGCGGGCGACGGTGGGCGGCGGCACGGACGGCAGCGCGTCCACCCAGACGATGACGTCGGCGCCGGTCGCGATGCGCCGGGCCCCGGCCACGCCGCCGTCCAACCGGACCTGGTAGCGGGCCTGCGTCGACGGGTCGGGGTGCGCGGCGTCAGCGGAGGAGGTCACGATCCGATGCTACGGGCGTCCACGGACCGGATCCTCCGCGGATGACGCGGCGCGACGGCTCGGGCGCCCCGCGGCGCATCGCCTGCCGGATCACCTCGAAGTCGTCGCGCGTGATCTCGAGGAGCCCCGGCGCGAGCTTCCGGCCCCACTCGAGGGAGTCGCGCGTGAAGTCGAGCACGGGGACGAGCGGGCGGATGGGCGCGTCGACCGCGCCGAGGTCCCAGTCCATCCGCCGACGCCACGGCCGCCACTCCCCCACGCGGCCCTGGTACGGAGCGGCGTCGGCGACCCGGCCGATCGCGGTGAAGGAGCGGAGGAGCTGCCCGTCGGGGTAGGACTCGCGCGGCGAGTAGTAGACGAAGCCGTCGGCCTCGCCGAGCCGCTCGACGGGCTCGCGGGCCCCGCGGTTGACCTGCGCGATGCCGAGGTCCAGGCCGTCGAGCACGCGGTCGCGCGAGACGACGCCCACCCAGTACCTGATCATGTCCGTCCCATCCTGTCCCACGGCGGCCGGACGCCGGGCGCGCCCAGCCGCGCGGAGCACACTGGGGTCATGCGCGTGCTGCTGAAGACCATCCTCGACTGCGATCCCGACGCCGCCTGGCGCGCGCTCCACTCGCCCACCGTGATGCGCGAGGTCGCGGGCCCGCTCGTCGACTTCGTGCCGCTGGAGGACGGCGGCTTCCCCACCAGCTGGGACGGCCGCGAGCACGTCGCCGCGATGCAGACCGGGCCGTTCACGGCCGGCCGCCAGAGCATCCGCCTCCGCGACATGAAGCCGCGCGTCGAGGGCGTGCGCATCGTGCGCGACGACGGCCACGGGCTCTCCGGCCTCATGTCGATCCCCACGAGCATGCGGCACAGCATGGCCGTCTCCGCGGATCCCGCCGGCCCCGACGCCGACGGCCGCGTCAAGACGCTCTTCCGCGATCAGCTCGAGTTCGAGGCCGGGCTCCTCGGCCCCGCGATGTGGCCGACCTTCTGGGCCTTCTGGCAGTGGCGCGCGTTCCGGCTGCGCCAGCTCGCGCCGACGTGGGCGTACGACTGGGAGCCGGACGCCGAGGACGACGCGGAAGCTGCCGCCGACGGCGCGGGCGTGTCCGCCGCCTGACGACCGCCGCGTCCGCCGGGCGCCGCGCGCCGCCCGACGCGTACGGTGTCCCCATGCCCTCCGCCGAGACCGCCCTCCACGTCGCCGACTGGCGCCGCCGCACGCACGAGATGTACGCGGAGGTGCGCTGGGTCGCGCAGACGGATCCCGCGGCCGCGCACGCGCTCTGGCGCCGGACCCGCGACGACATGTTCCGCAGCCACCCGGCCACGCCCCTCCTGCCCGAGCACCGCGCGGACTTCGACCGGCTCGACGTGGCCGACTACGACCCGGCCTGGCGGTTCGAGCTGGAGATCCACGACGACCGCGGCGAGGAGCGCCACGAGGTCGAGACGGGCACCGACGGCGTCGTCACGTTCGAGCTGCTCGGATCCGTGCACCTCCCCGCGGCCGAGGGCCGCGACGCCGGCAGCCTCGACGTCTGGCGCCTCGCCAGCTACGGCGGCGGCCTGCACCTGCCCGTCAAGGACGCGTCGCACCGGCGCGCGGGCGGCACCTACGGGGGCGGCCGGTACCTGCTCGACACGGTGAAGGGATCCGACCTCGGCCCGGGCGCCCCGGGCTCGATCGTGGTCGACCTCAACTTCGCCTACAACCCCTCCTGCGCCTACGACCCGGAGTGGGCGTGCCCCCTCGCGCCTGCCGGGAACGTGCTCGGCTTCGAGGTGCCCGTGGGCGAGATGGGCTACCTCCCGAGCTGACCTGCTACGGTGGAGGGACTTGCGAGCACATCACCGTGCTCCCTGCGTCGAGAGAACGCGTTCCCTCCTCGCCCCGATCAGATCGCCGCACAGGCCGACGGGGTCGAGTGACATCTTTCTTACGGCGAACGGATGCGCCCATCGGCGCCTTCGCCATCCTCCGCTTCCGTGCGTCGTCGCACCTCCCGAGAACGCACGTCGGGGCGGACACCTGCCTGGAAAGGCGAACCCCCCTATGTCCACTGACACCTTCGGCGCGCTCGGCGTGCCCGCCCCCCTCGTCTCCGCCTTGACGGCGAACGGCATCACGACGCCGTTCCCCATCCAGGTCGACACGCTCCCCGACACCCTGAACGGCCGCGACGTCCTCGGCCGCGGCAAGACGGGCTCCGGCAAGACGCTGGCGTTCGCCATCCCGATGATCGCGCGCCTCGGCGGCGGCCTCGCCGGCGGCCGTCGTCGCCCGGGCCGCCCGCTCGGCCTCATCCTCGCGCCGACCCGCGAGCTCGCCACGCAGATCACGGCCGCCATGGCGCCGCTGGCCGAGGCGTACAACCTCACCACCACGACGATCTTCGGCGGCGTGTCGCAGCAGCGCCAGGTCGCGGCCCTGAAGGCCGGCGTCGACGTGGTCGTCGCGTGCCCCGGCCGCCTCGAGGACCTCATGAAGCAGGGCTTCGTGAACCTCGACGCCGTGGAGATCACCGTCCTCGACGAGGCCGACCACATGGCCGACCTGGGCTTCCTGCCCGTCGTCACGCGGATCCTAGACAAGACCCCGAACACCGGCCAGCGCATGCTGTTCTCCGCCACGCTCGACAACGGCGTGGACAAGCTCGTGCGCCGCTACCTGCACGACCAGGTGCTGCACTCCGTCGACGAGGCGAACTCGCCCGTCGCGGCCATGACGCACCACGTGTTCGAGGCGACCGACGTCGAGGCGAAGCGCCTCCTCGTGCAGAAGCTCGCGTCCGGCTCCGGCCGCCGCATCCTCTTCATGCGCACCAAGCACCACGCGAAGAAGCTCGCGAAGCAGCTCACGGACTCGGGCATCCCGTCGGTGGACCTGCACGGCAACCTCTCGCAGGTCGCCCGCGACCGCAACCTCGCGGCCTTCGCGGCCGGCGACGTCAAGGTCCTCGTGGCCACCGACGTCGCGGCGCGCGGCGTGCACGTCGACGACATCGAGCTCGTGATCCACGTCGACCCGCCGGCCGAGCACAAGGCGTACCTGCACCGCTCGGGCCGCACGGCGCGCGCCGGCTCCGCGGGCGACGTCGTCACGATCATGCTGCCGGCGCAGCGCAAGGACGTGCAGCTCCTGATGCGCAAGGCCGACATCCACGTCACGCCGCAGCAGGTCACCGAGTCCTCCCCCGCCGTGGCCGAGCTGACGGGCGCCGTCGCGGCGTACGTGAAGCCCGCGCCCCGCGAGACGAAGTCGGTGCGCGAGACCACCCAGCGCCAGTCGCAGGGCGGCCGCGCCACCGGCGGCGGACGCTCGCAGGGCGCCAACGCGCAGCGCAAGCGCGCGGCCCGCGACGGCGCGCCCGTCGGCGGCGGTCGCCGCGAGGGCGCGGCATCGGGTCGCCGCGACGGCGCCGCATCGGGCGGACAGCGCGGCGGCACGCCCCGCACGTTCAGCACCTCCTCCGAGGGCTTCGGCGGCGGCTCGTCCGCCGCTCCCTCGCGTCCCCGCCAGGACCGCCCCGCGGCCTCCGGCGGCGCCGCGGCCGGCGGTCGTGCGCGCACGCACCGCCGCGTCTCCAGCGGACGCTAGACCGCACGGCGCGCCGCGCGCGCCGGCATGGCATCGAGGGCCCCCGTCGACGACGGGGGCCCTCCGTCGTCCCCGCGCGCGGCGATCCGGAGCCGTCCCGTGAGCGCTCCGACGGGCCAGCGCGAGCGCCCGCGTCGCGCGTCGACGACGCGTCCGTGCCCCGATCCTCCACAGCCGAGGCACGACCTGGGGACGGTCGCGCGGGATCCCAGGCGCATCCGGCTACGTTGTGCCAATGACTCGCGCCGCCCTCGCCACCCGTGGCCCGTACCGCAAGGGCCTGGAGCGCAGGGAGCTCCTCATCCGCACGGCCATCGAGGTCTTCGCCGAGCAGGGGTACCGCGGCAGCTCGCTGCGCGAGATCGCATCCCGCGCCGAGATCACGCCCGCCGGCCTGCTGCACCACTTCACCGGCAAGGAGGAGCTGCTGCTCGCCGTGCTGGAGCGCCGCGAGGAGCGCCTCGCCGCGGCCATCGAGCTGCACCGCCCGCGCAGCGTCGCGGAGCACGCGGCCGTCGTCATCGCCGACGGCGAGCAGAGCGCGTGCCTCACGCGCGTCATCGCCGTCGTGTCGTCGGAGGCGTCCGCCGCCGGCCACCCGCTGCACCTGCTCTTCCGCGAGCGCCGCGCCCGCGAGCTCGAGCGCATCACGGCCGGCGTCGTCGTCGACCAGGCGCGCGGCCTCATCGACCCGGGGCTCGACCCGGAGGCCGCAGCCGCCGTCGTGCTCTCCGCCATGGACGGGCTGCACGTGCAGCGCTGCTACGGCGTCGGCGCGGGCGCGAGCGAGGCCTTCGAGGACCTGCGCCGCCACTACCTCGAGCCGCCGGCCTTCGCGGAGCGCGCGGCCGCGGTCTGAGCCCGACCCTCGCCGTCACGATCGGCCCGCGCCCTCGGCGCGGGCCGATCGTCGTCCGGGCGTCGCGTCGGCATCGGCTCGCGCGATCACATGACGCGCCCGTGCGAGCACCGCCTACGACCCGACGGCGATCCCGGTCGGGCAGCCGGCCCGCTAGGGCAGCACGCCGACGGAGGCCAGCGCCGCGCGGAGCAGCGCGCCGCGGCCGCCCTCCATGTCGGCCGAGACCGCATCCGATGCCGCCTCCTCGGGCGTCATCCACGTGATCTCGAGGGCGTCCTGGCGCGGATCGCACGTGCCGGTCACGGGCACCACGTACGCGAGCGACACGGCGTGCTGCCGGTCGTCCGTGTAGGGGCTCGCGCCGGGGAAGGGGAAGTACTCGGCGACCGAGAACGGCGTCGGGTTCGCGGGGAGCTGCGGGAACGCCATCGGCCCGAGGTCCTTCTCGAGGTGGCGGAAGAGCGCGTCGCGCAGGGTCTCGCCGTACATCACGCGGCCGGAGACGAGCATCCGGGTCATCTGGCCGGTGACCGTCGCGCGCAGCAGCACGCCGATGTCCTTCACCCGGCCCATGCCGTCCACCCGCACGGGCACGGCCTCCACGTAGAGGAGGGGCAGCCGCTGCCGGATCTGCGCGAGCTCCACGTCCGACAGCCAGCCGGAGTTCGGGTCGGGGATGTTCGGGTCCGGGGTGCGAACGGTCATGGTCCATTGTGACCCACGGCCGGAGCCCGGCGGCCACCCGGCGCGCGGACCGGCTGCCAGCCGCGGGTGCGAGGATGGCGGCGCCGGCCGATCCCCGCGTCCGCGCATCCGCCGCCGCCCGGCCCGTCGACGAGGACCCCGTGACCGCTCTCCCCCTGGACCCCGACGCCGTCCTCTGGTCGGCCTCCGCCGCCGAGCTCGCCGACCGACCGCTGCTCGTGCTGCTGCACGGGTTCGGCTCGCACGAGGGCGACCTCTTCGGGCTGTCGCCGTACCTGCCGCTCGGGCCGGTGGTCGCGTCGCTGCGGGCGCCGATCGCGCTGGACGGCGGGCACGCGTGGTTCCCGATCGTGCCGGGGACGCGCGGCGACCCGGATCCGGACGCCGCCGACGCCGCGGCCCAGGGCGTGCTCGACTGGCTCGACGCCCTGCCCGTGCGGCCGCGATCCGTGGGCCTCCTCGGCTTCAGCCAGGGCGGCGCGACCGCGCTCCAGCTGCTGCGGCTCGCGCCCGGGCGGTTCTCGTACGCGGTGCAGCTCAGCGGGTTCTCGGTGCGCGGCGAGCACGCCGGCGACGCCGCCAACGCGGCCGCGCCGACGCCGGTCTTCTGGGGCCGCGGCACGGCCGACCAGGTGATCCCGGACGAGGCCGTCGCGCGCACGAGCGCGTGGGTCGGCGCCCACACCGACCTCACCGAGCGCATCTACGAGGACCTCCCGCACTCGGTCTCGGCGCCGGAGCTGCGGGACGTGTCGGCGTTCATCCGCGAGCACGCGGGCTGACGCGGGAACGCCCGACGCCGGGCCGTCGCGGCGGTCGTCCGGCGAGCGTCGGGCCGGGCGCGGATGTCGGTGGTGCAGAGGAGGATGAGCAGATGGATCCCGTCCTCGCGCGCTTCTCCCCGGCCACCCGGGAGTGGTTCCAGGGCGCCTTCCCCGGCCCCACCGCCGCGCAGACCGGCGCGTGGGAGGCCGTGCAGAAGGGGTCGCACGCGCTCGTCGTGGCGCCCACCGGATCCGGCAAGACGCTCGCGGCGTTCCTCTGGTCCATCGACCGGCTGGCCTCGCGGCCCGCGCCGGAGGACCCGATGCGGCGCACGCGCGTCCTCTACATCTCGCCGCTCAAGGCCCTCGCGGTCGACGTGGAGCGCAACCTCCGCTCGCCGCTCGTGGGCATCGTGCAGACGGCCAAGCGGCTGGGGGCCGAGCCGCCCGAGGTCACGGTGGGCGTGCGCTCCGGCGACACCCCGGCGGCCGACCGGCGATCGCTCGCGAAGACGCCGCCGGACATCCTCATCACCACGCCCGAGTCGCTGTTCCTCATGCTCACGTCGGCCGCGCGGGAGACGCTCGCGGGCGTCGAGACGGTCATCGTCGACGAGGTGCACGCGGTCGCGGCCACCAAGCGCGGCAGCCACCTCGCGCTCTCGCTCGAGCGGCTCGACACGCTGCTCGAGAAGCCGGCGCAGCGCATCGGCCTGTCGGCCACCGTGCGGCCGCCCGAGGAGGTGGCGCGGTTCCTCGGCGGACGCTCGCCCGTGAGCATCGTGTCGCCGAAGAACACCAAGGAGTTCGACCTGCGCGTCATCGTGCCGGTCGACGACATGACGGAGCTGGGCACCACGGCGCCGCTCGAGGGGTCGGCGGCGCAGGGCGACCAGCCGCAGCAGGGGTCCATCTGGCCGCACGTGGAGGAGGGCATCGTCGACCTCGTGCTCCAGCACACGTCGTCCATCGTGTTCACGAACAGCAGGCGGCTGGCGGAGCGGCTCACGGCGCGGCTCAACGAGATCTACACCGGGCGCATCGAGGAGGGGCGGATCGACGCCGAGGGGCGGGCCATCGCGGGCGGATCCGCGGAGGCGTCGGCGGGCGCCGTGCCGGTGCTCGCGGGGGCCGGTGCGCTCACGTCGGCGACGTCGACCTCGTCGGGCGGCGGCGCGGACGCCACCGCGTTCTCCGCCACGCGCCGCACCGCCGCGCGCCCGCCCGCCGAGGTCATGGCGCAGGCCGGGAGCACCGAGGGCGCGGATCCGGTGCTCGCCAAGGCGCACCACGGATCCGTCTCCAAGGAGCAGCGCGCCCTCATCGAGGACGACCTGAAGTCGGGGCGCCTGCGCTGCGTGGTCGCCACCTCGAGCCTCGAGCTCGGCATCGACATGGGCGACGTCGACCTGGTCGTGCAGGTCGAGGCGCCGCCGTCGGTCGCCAGCGGCCTGCAGCGCGTCGGCCGCGCGGGGCACCAGGTGGGCGAGGTCTCGCGCGGCGTCATCTTCCCCAAGCACCGGGCCGACCTCATCCACTCGGCCGTCGCCGCGGAGCGCATGGCGAGCGGGCAGATCGAGTCGCTGCGCGTGCCCGCGAACCCGCTCGACGTGCTGGCGCAGCAGACCGTCGCGGCCGTCGCGCTCGAGTCCGTGGGCGTCGAGGAGTGGTTCGACATCGTGCGGCGGAGCGCGCCCTTCGCGACCCTGCCGCGCTCCGCGTACGAGGCCACGCTCGACCTGCTGAGCGGCCGCTACCCGTCCGACGAGTTCGCGGAGCTCCGGCCCCGCATCGTGTGGGATCGCGACGAGGGCACCATCGAGGGGCGGCCGGGCGCGCAGCGGCTCGCGGTCACCTCCGGCGGCACCATCCCCGACCGCGGCCTGTTCGGCGTGTTCATGGTGGGCGAGAAGGCGTCGCGCGTGGGCGAGCTCGACGAGGAGATGGTCTACGAGTCGCGCGTCGGCGACGTGTTCGCGCTGGGGGCCACGAGCTGGCGGATCCAGGAGATCACGCACGACCGCGTGCTCGTCACGCCGGCGTTCGGCGAGCCCGGCAAGCTGCCGTTCTGGAAGGGCGACGGGCTCGGCCGGCCGCTGGAGCTCGGCCGCGCCATCGGGGCGTTCGTGCGCGAGCTGTCCGGATCCGCGGTCGACGATGCCCGGGCCCGGGCCGGCCGCGCGGGCCTCGACGACCGCGCCGTCAACAACCTCCTCGCGTTCCTCGACGACCAGAGGAAGGCCACGGGCCACGTGCCGAACGACCGCACCCTCGTGGTCGAGCGGTTCCGCGACGAGCTCGGCGACTGGCGCGTGGTGCTGCACTCCCCCTACGGGATGCAGGTGCACGCGCCGTGGGCGCTGGCCGTCGGGGCGCGGGTCACCGAGCTGTACGGCATCGACGGCGCGACCATGGCCAACGACGACGGCATCGTCGTGCGCATCCCCGAGACCGACGGCGAGCCGCCGGGAGCCGACCTGTTCGTGTTCGAGCCGGACGAGCTCGACGCCATCGTCACGCGCGAGGTCGGCGGATCCGCCCTCTTCGCGTCGCGCTTCCGCGAGTGCGCCGCCCGCGCGCTGCTCCTGCCGCGCTACAACCCGGGCCGCCGCTCGCCGCTCTGGCAGCAGCGCCAGCGCGCGTCGCAGCTGCTCGACGTCGCGCGCAAGTTCCCGGCGTTCCCCATCGTGCTGGAGACGGTGCGCGAGGTGCTGCAGGACGTCTACGACCTGCCCGCGCTCACGTCGCTCGCGAAGGACATCGAGGCCAGGCGCATCAAGATCGTCGAGACCACCACGGAGGACGCGTCGCCGTTCGCGCGCAGCCTCCTCTTCAGCTACGTCGGCGCGTTCATGTACGAGGGCGACAGCCCGCTGGCCGAGCGCCGGGCCGCGGCGCTCTCGCTCGACGCCGGGCTGCTCTCGGAGCTGCTGGGCCGGGCGGAGCTGCGCGAGCTGCTGGATCCGGCGGTCATCGCGCGCACGGAGCTGGAGCTGCAGCGCCTCGCGCCCGACCGGCGGGCGAAGGGGCTGGAGGGCGTGGCCGACCTGCTGCGGATCCTCGGCCCGCTCGACGCCGAGGAGGTCGCGGCGCGCCTCGAGCCCGAGGAGGCCGGATCCGCCGCCGACCACCTCGACGCGCTCGTCGCCGGCAAGCGCGCGCTCCGCGTCTCGTTCGGCGGGCAGCCGCGCGTCGCCGCCATCGAGGACGCGAGCCGGCTGCGCGACGCCCTCGGGGTGCCGCTGCCCATCGGCACGCCGCTCGCGTTCGTCGAGCCCGTGGCCGATCCGCTGGGCGACCTCGTCGGCCGGTACGCGCGCACGCACGGCCCCTTCACCATCGCGGATGCCGCCACCGGCATCGGCCTCGGATCCGCCGTCATCGCCGACACGCTCGCCCGGCTCGGCGCCCAGCGGCGCGTGGTCGAGGGCGAGTTCCGGCCGGGCGCCTCCGGCAGCGAGTGGTGCGACGTCGAGGTGCTGCGGCGCCTCCGCAGCCGCTCGCTCGCGGCGCTCCGCAGCGAGGTCGAGCCGGTCGAGCGAGCCGCCTACGCCAGGTTCCTCCCGGCGTGGCAGCACGTGGCGGGAGCCGACCGCGAGCGCGGGCTCCGCGGCGTCGACGGCGTGCTGCAGGTCATCGAGCAGCTCGCGGGCGCGCCCGTCCCCGCCTCCGCGTGGGAGACGCTCGTGCTGCCCGCGCGCGTGCGCGACTACACGCCCGCCTTCCTCGACGAGCTCACGTCCACGGGCGAGGTCATCTGGTCCGGCGCCGGCACGCTCGCGGGCGCCGACGGATGGGTCAGCCTGCACCTGGCCGACCAGGTCGCGCTCACGCTGCCCGAGCCCGATGCGCACGACACCGACGAGCTGCAGCGCGAGGTCCTCACCACGCTCGGCACGGGCGGCGGCTACTTCTTCCGGCAGCTGAGCGACGCCGTCGGATCCACCGACGACAAGGCGCTCGTCACCGCGCTGTGGGACCTCGTGTGGGCGGGCCTCGTGACCAACGACACGCTGTCGCCGCTGCGGGCGCTGCTCGCGGGCGGATCCACCGCGCACAAGACGCCGCAGCGGGCGCCGCGCGGGCGCATGTACCGGGGCGGGCGGATGCCGCGGCCCGACATGCCCACGCGCACCGGCCCGTCGACGGCGGCCGGCCGGTGGTCCATCGTGCCGCTCGCCGAGACCGACGCCACCGTGCGCGCGGCGGGCACGGCCGAGCTGCTGCTCGAGCGGTACGGCGTGGTCACGCGGGGGTCGGTCATGACCGAGCGCGTGCCCGGCGGCTTCGCGCTCACCTACAAGGTGCTCGCGGGCTTCGAGGACACGGGGCGCGCGCGCCGCGGGTACTTCATCGAGACGCTGGGGGCGGCGCAGTTCTCCACGGGCGGCACGGTCGACCGGCTGCGCGGGTTCACGCGGGACCCGGACGCGGGCGAGCGGCCGCTCGTCGCGCTGACGCTCGCGGCCACGGATCCGGCCAACGCGTACGGGGCGGCGCTGCCCTGGCCGCGGCTCGACGGGTCGGCGGACGGGGACGACGGGGCGGGCGCGGATCCGACGGCGGACGCGGGCGGCGTGGGCGGCGGCCCCGGCGCCGGCGCCTCGGCGACGGTCGCGGCGGCGGGCAGCGTCGACGCGCGCGGCGAGCGGCCCACGGGGCACCGGGCCGGCCGCAAGGCGGGCGCGCTCGTGGTGCTGGTCGACGGCGAGCTCGTGCTCTACGTGGAGCGCGGCGGCAAGACCGTGCTGCAGTTCGACGACGACGAGGCCGTGCTGCGCGCGGCGGCGGAGTCGCTCGGTGGGGTCGTGCGGCGCGGCGGGGTCGCGAAGCTGGCGATCGAGAAGGTCAACGGCGCGTTCATCCTGGGCACGCCGCTCGGGTCGGCGCTGCAGGAGCACGGCTTCTCGGCGACGCCGCGCGGGCTGCGGATGCGGTCGTGAGCGGGCACGGGCACGGGAGCACCCGCGCGGCCGCGGCCGCGGGCGCACGACCGGCTGCGCGCGCCGGCGCGACCGCGACCGCCACCGCCACCGCGACCGCCACCGCCACCCCGACCGCCGTCACGGGAGCCGCGCGTGCCTGAGGGCGACACCGTCTACCGCACCGCCGCGCACCTGCACGAGGCGATCGGCGGGCAGGTCCTCACGCGCAGCGACTTCCGCGTGCCGAAGTACGCGACGCTCGACCTGGCCGGCGAGGAGGTCGACGAGGTGGTGAGCGTGGGGAAGCACATCCTCCACCGGATCGGGGACGTCACGATCCACAGCCACCTCAAGATGGAGGGCTCCTGGCACATCTACCAGCACGGCACCGCGTGGCGGCGGCCGGCGTTCGAGGCGCGCGTCGTGCTCGAGACGGCCGCGCGCGTCACGGTGGGGTTCTCGCTGGGCGTGCTGGAGGTGATCCCGCGCGACCAGGAGCACGCGGTCGTCGGGCACCTCGGGCCGGACATCCTCGGGCCGGACTGGGGCGAGGAGGCGGCCGCCGAGGTCGTGCGGCGCATCGCGGCGCAGCCCGACCGGCCCATCGGCCTGGCGCTCCTCGACCAGCGCAACGCCGCCGGCATCGGCAACGTCTACCGGGCCGAGCTCTGCTTCCTCCGCGGCGTGCTGCCCACGCGCCCGGTCCGCGAGGTCGCCGACCTGCCCGCGATGATCGCCCTCGCCCGCCGCACCATGCGCGCCAACCGCGACCGCATCGAGCGCACCACCACGGGCGACCTCCGCCGCGGCCGCACCGACTGGGTCTACGGGCGCAAGGGCAAGCCGTGCCTGCGCTGCGGCACCAGGATCCAGCAGGGCCAGCTCGGCGACCCCGTGCGTCCCGGCATGGGCTCCCAGGACCGGGTCACCTACTGGTGCCCGCGCTGCCAGACCTGACGCGCGATCCCCGGCCCGCGCACCACGCACGGCGCCCGCCGCGTCCGGGTGGGACGCGACGGGCGCCGGCGGCGAAGCGGGACGGCGTGGCCGGGATCAGTCCCGCGGCGTCGACGCCGACGGCAGCTCGGGCGCCGGCTCCCCGCCCGCCGCGATCCGCGCCTCCTCCTTGCCGACCAGCGAGTGGCGGCGTCCGTAGAGGAAGTACACGGCGAAGCCGAGCGCGAGCCAGACCAGGAAGCGCACCCAGGTGAGGGTGGTGAGGTTGAGCATCAGCCACACGCAGAGGACGGCCGAGAGGATCGGCAGCCACGGCATCAACGGCACGCGGAACGACGCGCGGATGTCCGGGCGCTTCTTGCGCAGCACGATCACGCCGATGCTCACGAGCACGAACGCGGACAGCGTGCCGATGTTGATCATCTCCTCGAGCACGCCCACGTCGGTGAACCCGGCGAGGGCCGCGACCACGACGCCCGCGATGATCTGCACCCGCACCGGCGTGCGGCGCTTCGCCGACGTGCGGCTGAGCCCGCGCGGCAGCAGGCCGTCGCGGCTCATCGCGAACACCACGCGCGCGAGGCCGAGCAGCAGCACCATGAGCACGGTGGTGAGGCCGAGCAGCGTGCCGATCGAGATGACCTGCGCGGCCCATCCGGCGCCCACCGCGGTGAACGCGGTCGTGAGCGAGGGCTCCTTCGCATCCGCGAGCACCGTGTACGGGACCATGCCCGTGAGCACGAGGGTCACGAGCACGTAGAGCACGGTGACGACCGCGAGGCCGGCGAAGATGCCGCGCGGCAGGGTGCGCTGCGGGTCCTTGACCTCCTCGGCGCTCGTGGCGACGACGTCGAAGCCGATGAACGCGAAGAACACGAGCGAGGCGCCGGCGAGCAGGCCGTAGAGGCCGTACTGCGTGGGCTCCTGGCCGCTCGCCCAGGAGAAGAGGGACTGGGTCCAGACGTCGGCGGATCCGCCCTCGGCCGGGCGCTGCGGCGGGATGAACGGCGAGTAGTTCTCCGCCTTCACGTAGAAGGCGCCGACCACGATCACGAACAGGACGACCGCGACCTTGAGCACGGTGAACACGCTCGAGACGCGGCTGGAGAGCTTGGTGCCGAGCACGAGCAGCACGGTGAAGATCGCGGTGATGAGCACGGCGCCCCAGCTGATCCCGAGGCCGGCGACCGTGATGGTGGACGGGATGTCGAGCCCCGCGAGCTTCAGCGCCGACTCCAGGTAGATGCCCCAGTACTTCGCGATGACCGCGGCCGCCGTGAGCATCTCGAGGATGAGGTCCCACCCGATGATCCACGCGAGCAGCTCGCCCATGGTCGCGTAGGTGAACGTGTACGCGCTGCCCGCGACCGGCACGGCGGAGGCGAACTCGGCGTAGCACATGATCGCCAGGCCGCACGTGACGGCGGCGAGCACGAACGCCAGCGTGACCGACGGACCCGCGTAGTTCCCGGCCGCCTTCGCGCCGACGGAGAAGATGCCGGCGCCGACCGCGACGGCCACGCCCATCAGCATGAGGTCCCACGTGCCGAGGGAGCGGGTGAGGCTGCGCTCGCCTCCCGCGGCGTCGGCGAGCGACGACTCGATGCTCTTCGTGCGGAACAGGCTCATGGGGCGTCCGTTCGGTCGGGCGGCGGGGAACGGGGATCGAGCCTACCGGCGGGCGGGCCGAGCCCCCGTCCGGGGGCGCTTCTCCGGACTGGTGCGGATCCGCGGCCGGTCGACACGCCCGGCGTCCGGAGAAGCGGGAGAAGCGCCGAGGAGAAGTGCTCGGCCGACCTAGGCGCGCCCGAGGAGCAGTGCTTCTCTGGAGGAGCGGTCAAGCAGCGTGCCGCGTCCGACACCCGTCCGGAAGGTCCCGAGAGTGACCATCACGCTGCGCTCGCGCGCCCCCGTCGCCGCACCGCCCGCCCCGACGCGCCCGGCGGAGCCCGTGTCGGCGGCGACCGTGCCGCGGGCGGCCGCGCCGTCCCGCCCGCCGGCCGCGCTGCCCCGCACGGCCGCCGTGCCCGCCGGACTCGCCGCCGCGCGCGAGGAGAAGCGCCGGGTGACGCACGACCGGTTCGTCCGCGCCGCCGCCGCGGGCGAGGATCCGACGGGCGAGGCCGAGCGCCGCCGCCTCCACGACCAGATCGTGCTCGACCACCTCGAGCTCGCCGACCAGCTCGCCCGCCAGCACTCGGGCCGCGCCCACGACTGGAGCGACCTCCGCCAGGTCGGCTACCTCGGCCTCGTGAAGGCCGCCCGCCGCTACGATCCCGGCTTCGGCGCGCCGTTCGTCTCGTTCGCGATCCCGACCATCTCCGGCGAGATCAAGCGCCACCTGCGCGACAACGGCTGGGTCGTGCGTCCGCCCCGGCAGGTCCAGGAGCTGCGGCACGCGCTCGTCGCGGTCGTGCCCGCGCTCGCGCAGCGGCTCGGCCGCACCCCGACCGACGCCGAGCTCGCCGCGCACACCGGGCACTCCCGCGAGGAGGTCGCCGAGGCGCTGGCCGCGCACTCGAGCCTCCGGCCCGCGTCCCTCGACTTCACTGTGCACGAGGAGGAGGGCACGTCGCTCGCCGAGACCCTCGGCGCCGAGGACCCCGGCTACGCCCGCGCCGAGCGCAGCGTGCTGCTCGACGCCGCCCGCGGGGTGCTCAGCGCGCGCGACCGGCGGATCCTGCACCTCCGCTTCGTCGACGAGTGCAGCCAGAGCGAGATCGCCGCGGAGCTCGGCGTGACGCAGATGCAGGTGTCGCGGCTGCTCGCGCGGATCCTCGGCCGGCTGCGCGCGGAGCTCACGCGCGGCGAGCCGGAGGCGCTGCCCGAGGCCGAGCCGCTCGCGGAGGTGTCGCCGATCCGGCCGCGGGGGGCGGACCGCCGCTCGGCGTGAGGCGCGGCTCGGCGTGAGGCGCGGCTCGGCGTGAGGCGGGGCTCGGCGGGAGGCGGGGCTCAGCTCTGGCCGGCGCGGCCCGACGCCAGCGCCCGCCGGCCAGCGCGCCGCGATCAGCGCCGCGGCGACCGGATCCGGTCAGGCCGTCGGCAGCACGCCCGTCTCGACCACGCGGCGGGCGACCTCGACGAGCTTGACGTTGCCGTCCTGCGAGTAGCGGCGGAGGACCTGGAAGGCGCGGTCGGCGTCGAGCGAGAAGCGCTCCATGAGGATCCCCTGCGCCTGCCCGATGACGGAGCGCGAGGCGAGGCCGCGCGCGAGGTCGTCGGCGGAGTCCCACGCGGCGAGCGCGATGCGCGCGTGCACGGCGACCTCCTCGGCGACGGCGCGGTCGGCCTCGCCGAGCGGGCCCGACGCGCGGTGCAGCGCGACGGCGCCGACGGCGCCGACGGCGCCCGGCGTCGCGGACGGATCCTCGTCCATCGCCACGACGACGAGCCCGGATCCCGCGACCGGTCCGGCAGCGGACAGCAGGGCGCGCAGGTCCGCGCCGGTCTCCCCCGCGACGGCGACCTCGGACGCCCGCGGCAGCACGACGGCGGCACCCGTGGCGGACGAGGCGTCGAGGAGGGCGGCGAGCAGGAGGTCCACGCCGGCGGCGCGGCTCGGGGCGGAGTGGAACGCGGCGACGACGCGCGCGGGCAGGGCCGACCGGTGCTGCTCCATCCGACTCCTCCCGCTGATCGGGGGCGTCGGCGCTCGTCGGGCCATCTCCGCCCGGACCCGCCGCGACGCGAGGAGACGCCGAGCCCCGGCTCGACCGTTCGAGTATCGCACCATGGGTTTGCACCCAAAGCGAGTCGCGGGAGAACTCACGGGGAGACGTTCGCTGCCACGACGGCGCCGGCGACCGTGACCGCGACGCCGTGACCGCGACCGCGCATCCGGCCCCGCCTCAGACCGCGACGGTCGTGCTGCGCCAGGCGAGCGAATCGCCGCCCACCTGCCAGACGACGGTCACGGCGTCGGGGGTGCCGTCGTCGTCCGTCCAGGCCGAGGTGTCGAGCGCGAGCTGCCGTCCGGATCCGGCGGCCGCCAGGTCAACGGGCACCTCGACGCCGTCGATCCACGCCCAGCCGGTCTCGGGGTAGCCGACGAGCCCGCCGTCCTCGGAACCGTCCTCGGGCGCGGGGAACGCGACCGCGAGGGGACGCGACGTGTCGACGGCCGGCGGCGGCTCCGCGGCGTCGTCCGGGCCCGCGGCGGGGTTCGCCCACTCGTACGGCGTGGGGCCGGTCGACGGCACGACGGCGTCGTCGATGCGGAGGCCCTGGTCGGTGTCGCGCACGATCCACGCGTCGGCGAGGTCGCCGTCCACCGCCGAGACGAGCGTGAACGCCCCCTCCGGCCCCTCGGCCACGACGGGCTCGACGCCGCGGAGGCGCTCGGCCTCCTCGGGCGACACCGTGCCCTGCCGACCGAAGGACGCGGAGTACGACGCGAACGCGGCGGCCGCCTCCTGCGCCTCCGGGGTGAGCATCGACCAGGCGGTGGCCGCGTCGCCCGCCGCGACCGCGTCGAGGTAGTCGGCGACGAGCGCGGACTCGGCGGCGGACGGAGCGGCGGCCGGGTCCGTCGCGGGATCCGTGGTCACCTCCGTCGGCTCCGGCAGGGGCACGGGCGGCGCCTCGGCGGGGCCGGTGCAGGACGTGAGCACGATCGCCGACGAGGCGATCAGGACCAGGGGCAGCGTGCGGATCCTCATCCCCCGACGCTAATTCCGGCACCCGGAGGAATGTGGCGATTCCCACGACCCGCCCAGGTCGGCCCCCCGCTAGCGTCGAGGGATGACCGACGCCCCCGCCCCGCGCACGCTGATCAGCAAGGCCGCGAACCTCCTCATCGACCGCGCCGACTTCGGGCTCGGCGAGCTCCGCCTCGGCGCGTTCCCCGTGAGCGTCGAGCCCGGCATGCGCGCCGCGGGCCTCGCCGGCAAGGAGGGGATCGGCGGGCGCCTGACCGTGACGACGGCGGGCCTCGCGTTCCGCGCCCACTCCGTGAACCGCGTGCGCGGCACCCTGGAGGTGCCGATCGCCGAGGTCGTCGACGCCCGCGACGTCTCGCGGCTGCTCAGCCGCCGGCTCGAGGTGACCCTGCGCGACGGGCGGAAGCTCCTGTTCGTGGTGTGGGGCGGCCAGCGGATCATCGCGGCGCTCGAGGAGGCGCGCGGCGCGGCCTGATCCCGCCGTCCGATCCGCGTCCCCGCCGGGCGCCCGCCCACCCGCGCCTGCCATGCTCGGTGCATGGCCACCCTCATGCGTCCCCGTCGCGGGAAGATCATCGCCGGCGTCTGCGCCGCCCTCGCGAACCGCTTCGGCATCAGCGCGTTCCTCGTGCGGCTGATCTTCGTCGTCTCCATCGTGCTGCCCGGTCCGCAGGTGCTGCTGTACCTGATCCTGTGGATCGTGTTCCCCAAGCAGCGCTGACCCGGCCGGTGGGCACCCCGCCCGCGCGCCGGCCGACCGGCGGCGACCCCGGATCGTCCCGCGCCCGAAACGCGGTCGCAACACCCGGTTCCCAGACTGGGGAGACGCCCCTCCCCCGTCCGGATGGATCCGCATGCCCGCTCGCCGCCGCCCCCTCGCGCCGATCCGCGGCGCGTCCCGTCGCGGGGCGCGCGGTCGCGCGGCCCGCGGTCGCGCAGCCCGCGGTCGCGCAGCGCGCGCCCTCACGACGGGTGCCCTCGCGACCGCGCTCGCGCTCGGCGGCGTCGGGATCGACCTCGGCTCGCCGCATGCCGTCGCCGCGACGGACGCATCCGTGACCGCCCCCGCCGTCGTCGGGCTGACCCTCGCCGACGCCGCCGCGCTCCTCGCGTCCGGCGGCACCACGTCGGTCGAGCTGACCCGCGCCTACCTCGCGCGCATCGCGGCCTACGACGACGCGCAGGGCGACCGGAAGGGCCTCCAGGCCGTCATCACGACGAACGACCAGGCGCTCGCGACCGCCGCCGAGCGCGATGCGGAGCGGGCCGCCGGCACCGTCCGCGGGCCGCTCCACGGCGTGCCCGTGGTCGTCAAGGACAACCTCGCCACCGCCGACATGCCCACCACCGCGGGCAGCGCCGCGCTCCGCGACTACCGCACGGCCGACGACGCCACCGTGGTGGCCCGCCTGCGGGAGGCCGGGGCGATCATCCTCGCGAAGACGAACATGTCGGAGTTCGCGTGGCACGGCACCTACACGCTGAGCTCCGCGCGCGGCCGCACCGCGAACCCGTACGACCTGTCGTGGAGCGCGAGCGGATCCAGCGGCGGCACGGGCGCAGCGGTCGCGGCCGCGTACGCGCCGGCGGGCCTCGGCACCGACTCGTGCGGATCCGTCCTCGGCCCGGCCGCGCACCAGAGCCTCGTGGGGTTCCGTCCCACGATGGGCCTCACGAGCACGGCGGGCGTCGTGCCGCTCTCGCCGCGGCAGGACACGGTGGGGCCGATGACGACCACGGTCGCCGACGCCGCGCTCCTCATGGAGGTGCTCGCGGGGCGCGACCCGGCGGATCCGCTCACCGAGGTCGCCGACCCGCAGCGCGCCGACGCCTACGTCGCGGGACTCCGCCCGGACGCGCTCGCGGGGAAGCGGATCGGCGTCGTGCGCTGGTCGTTCGAGGAGGACCCGGAGAAGCCGGGCCTCGCGGAGACGACCGCGCTGATCGAGCAGGCCGTGCGCGACCTCGAGGCCCAGGGCGCCGAGGTGGTGGAGGTGCCGCTCACGCGCGAGTTCGTGGAGGGGACGCTGCAGAGCGGCGGCTGGATGGACATGCGCCCGTCCATCGACCGCTTCCTCCGCGAGACGCCCGCCACCTGGCCGGCGCGCGTCGCCGCCCGCACGGAGCCGGCCGACGTGCTGTCGTTCGCCGACGTGATGGCCGACCGGCCGAGCGCGCTCACCGACGGCGACATCGCCTACTTCCTCAGCCACCGCGACATCCCGAACCCCGACTACGAGAAGGCGATCGCCGAGCAGGACGCGGGCAAGGCCGCGATGGACGCGTTCTTCGTCGAGCACGGGGTCGACGCGCTCGCGATGCCGACGAGCGCCACCAGCGCCACGCCGACGTGGGCCGGCACGACCTTCTGCGACATCGGCGCGAACACGGGCATCCCGTCGATCTCGGTGCCCGCCGGCTTCACGTCGACCGGCGCGCCCGTGGGCCTCGAGCTCGCTGCCCCGCGCAGCCGCGACGGCGACCTGCTCGCCATGGCGTACGCGTACGAGCAGGCGACGCGGCACCGGGTCGCGCCCGCCTCGACGCCGGAGCTCACGGCCGCCGAGGACGAGGATCCCGTCGCGGCGCCCGAGGCCGCGGCCGCGGACGACGCGACGGCGACGGCGGCGGACGCCGGGATCGGATCGCCGGGATCCGCCCCGCAGGCCGCCGGCGCCGCGCGCATCGCCGGCGTCGGGATCAACACGCTCGCGCAGAACGCCGTGATCGCCGGAGCGCTCGCCCTCGTCGGCGCCGCGGTCGTGGCCGTCGGCGTCCTGCGCCGCCGGCGGTCCCCCGGGAGCCGCGCCAGCTGATCCCGCGGGCAGCGCGCCGGCAGCCCGCGAGCAGCGCGCCGGCAGCCCGCAGGCAGCCCGCCCGGCGCCGTCCGCATGGGCTGGGAGTCGTCGAACCGCCCCTGGGCGTGTCGCCCGCCGCTCGGCAGGCTGGAGGGACGACGACGAAAGGACTTCCCATGACCGACGTCTCCTCCCAGGGCCCCGCCGACGGCGACGACCGCGAGGTCCTCACGAACCGCCAGGGCCATCCCGTCTACGACAACCAGAACCAGCGCACCGTGGGCGCCCGCGGCCCCGCGACGCTGGAGAACTACCAGTTCCTCGAGAAGATCAGCCACTTCGACCGCGAGCGGATCCCGGAGCGCGTCGTGCACGCGCGCGGCGCCGTCGCGTTCGGCTACTTCGAGGCCACCGGGAAGTGGGGCGACGAGCCTGTCTCGAGGTTCACGCGCGCCAAGCTCTTCCAGGAGGCCGGCAAGCGCACCGACGTCGCGATCCGGTTCTCCACCGTGATCGGCGGCCGCGACTCCTCCGAGGCCGCCCGCGACCCGCGCGGGTTCGCCGTGAAGTTCTACACGGAGGACGGCAACTGGGACCTGGTCGGCAACAACATGGGCGTGTTCTTCATCCGCGACGCCATCAAGTTCCCCGACGTGATCCACTCGCTGAAGCCCGACCCCGTCACGTTCCGTCAGGAGCCGGCGCGCATCTTCGACTTCATGTCGCAGACGCCCGAGTCGATGCACATGCTGATGAACCTGTTCAGCCCGCGCGGCATCCCGGCCGACTACCGCCACATGCAGGGCTTCGGCGTGAACACCTACAAGTGGGTGGACGCCGACGGCGGCACGAAGCTCGTGAAGTACCACTGGATCCCGAAGGTCGGCGTCAGCAGCATGACCGAGGCCGACGCGGCCGTCGTGCAGGGCGGCGACCTCGGCCACGCGTCGAAGGACCTCTACGAGGCCATCGAGCGCGGCGACTTCCCCGAGTGGGAGCTCCGCGTGCAGCTCATGGACGACGGCGACCACCCCGAGCTCGACTTCGACCCGCTCGACGACACGAAGGTGTGGCCCGAGAACGACTTCCCGCCGAAGGCCGTGGGGAGGATGGTGATCGACCGGAACGTGACCAACCACTTCGCCGAGAACGAGCAGCTCTCGTTCGGCACCGGCGTGCTCGTGGACGGCCTCGACTTCTCCGACGACAAGATGCTCGTCGGCCGCACCTTCTCCTACTCGGACGCGCAGCGCTACCGCGTGGGCCCGAACTACCTGCAGCTGCCGGTGAACGCGCCGCAGCACGCGAGGGTGGCGACGAACCAGCGCGACGGGCAGATGACGTTCCACCAGGATCACGGCGGCCAGAGCCCGCACGTCAACTACGAGCCGTCGATCACGGGCGGGCTCCGCGAGGGGCAGTACCCGACGCACGACGACCAGGGTCCGGAGATCACGGGCCGGCTCACGCGCAAGCGGATCCCGCTCACCGCCGACTACCTGCAGGCCGGCCAGCGCTACCTGCTCATGGAGGGCTGGGAGCGCGACGACCTCGTGGCGAACCTCGTCGACCTCATCTCGCAGGCCGCGCGTGAGGTGCAGGAGCGGATGCTCTGGCACTTCTACCTCGTGGAGGACGACCTGGGCCGCCGCGTGGGCGAGGGCCTCGGGATCACGCTCGACGAGGTCAAGGACCTGCCGCCGCTCCGGTCGCAGACGCTCTCCGACGAGGAGCGGGCGCGTCTCGCGAACCTCGGTCGCAACGGCACGCGCGACGTCACGGGCCTCGTGATGACGCACTGCGTGCCGGACGCGCGGCGGAACCTGGTCGACGCGGCGTAGGCGCGACCCCGCGGATCACGCGGGACGACGGGAGGGGCGGGTGGCATCGGCCACCCGCCCCTCCTGCGCGTCCGGATCCGGTCGGGTCAGCCGCGCGCGGACCGGCGGCGGCGCACGAGCACCAGCCCTCCGCCCGCGACCAGCAGGCCGAGGGCCGCTGCGAGGGCGCCGGGGGCGAGGTCGGATCCGGTGCGGGCGAGCGTCGCGGCGTGCGCGGTGCCGCGGGCGGCGGGGCGCGCGGCGGCGGATCCGGCCGTCGTCGCGCCGGGATCAGCGGGGGCGGACGACGCGGCCGGCGCGGGCGACGGATCCACGGTCGCGGCGCCCGCGAGGGAGACCGTGCCGTCGGCGGCCACCGTCACCTTCGCGGTCATCGCGGCCGCGAGGTCGATGCGCTCCCAGCTGCCGGCCGTGCCGAGGTCGAGCGGCTCGCCGGAGTCGATGGCGGTGAGGGCGAGCACCTGGCGGCGCTGGGCGTCGGTGAGGTCGGGGCGGCTCGAGCGGAGGAGCGACTCGGCGCCGTCCGGCACGGTCATCGGCTGGCCGGCCTGGCCCACGAGCGGGAAGCCGTACGTCAGCCGCTGGCGGTAGACCGCGAGCGCCTGGTCGGTCGGGAGGTACGGGGTGTCCGCGGCGACGCACACCGCGAGCGTCGCGCCGCATCCGGCCTCGAGCACCTGCCGCAGCTCCGTCGCGGCCTGGGCGTAGAGGTCGCGGAACTCGGGGTCGGCCCAGCGGCGCTGGACGATCTTCTGGCCCATCATGTGCCCCGCCATCACGTCGATCGGGTAGTGCGCGCCCATCACGATGCGGTTGTTGCCGGCGTCGGACGCGCGGGCGAGGATCTGCGGGGCGAGCTCCGGCAGCATCGTCGCGAGCGAGACGCCCTGCCAGAACGCCTGCGACGTGTGGCCGCTCGGGTAGGAGCCGTCGTGGCCGGCCCAGGCGTTCCCGCCGGGCTTGTCGCGGTACTGGAGACGCTCGGGGAAGGCGACGTAGGGCCGCGGGTTGGCGTAGTGGTTCTTGGCCGGGCCCGTCGACCCGCCGCGGCCGACGAGGCCGTTCTCCTTGTTGAGGAGCGCCGCGGTCTTCGGCAGCTGCCCGGCGTCGCGCGCCGCCTTGTAGATCGCGCCGAGGCGAGCGCCCAGGCCGTCGGACATCGACACGGACATGTCGGCGTACTGGTCGACGATCGCGCGGTCCGACTGCGCCTTCGGGGCGGTCTGGTTGATGCGCACGGTCATGTCGTCGTTGAGCTGCATGATGTCCGGTCGGCCGCTCTTCAGCGCCGGGAACGCGTCGAGCATGGGGACGAAGTCGTAGGTCGCGTCCGAGGCGTAGACGTGGTCGATCGTGGCCTGGTCGAACGGCGCGGGAGCGGTCGCGGCCTCCGCGGACGACGCACCGGGACCGGCGAGGACGACCCCGAGGATCGCGGTGGCGGAGAGGAGCGCGGCGACGCGGGCGCGCGGTCGGACGGTCGTGATGGCGGGGATGAGCGTGCCTTCCATGGGGTGGTCGGCCGATCGGCCTCCCGCACCGTAGGGACCGACCGTGGCCGCGCGGCGCCCGCCGGGTGAACGGCGGATGGCCGGCGGGCGAGGGGCGGGGAACGTTCCCGCTCGGCGGGGCGGCCGCCGCGTCAGCCGCGCGAGCGCGGGACCCACTCGCGCGCGAGCGGCTCCAGCGTCATGCCGCCGCCCCCGCGGATCCGGTCGACGCTGCCGTCGGGCGCGCGATGCGCCGTGACCTCCTCGCCGACGGAGCCGAACCCCTCGCCCTCGACGATGCGCGCCGAGGAGCCGCCCGTGCGCTCGAGCACGTCGACCGACTCGAGCGGGTGCTCCGCGGTCGGGTCGATGCGGAGGAAGCGGTCGCCGACGACCACGAAGTCCTGCAGGCCCCACACGTTGGCGAAGCGGCCGGTGAAGGGCGCGTCGACGGCTGCGCGCTCGGCGTCGGTCGCGGCGGAGTCGGCGAGCAGCAGCTCGAGCACGCCCGTGCTGAGCGCGGCCGCGGGGCCGTCGATCGCGTTGGTGAGGACGGTGACCGCCCAGCCGCTCGCGGGATCCACCGCCGTGCGCGTGATGTGGCCGGGGTACCCGCCGGAGTGGCCGAGCACGGTGGCCTCGGCGTCGCCGGATCCGACGCGCTCGACGATGAGGCCGTAGCCGTAACGGCGGGTGCCGGCCGGATCCGCGCTCGTGTCGTACCGCGGCCGCTGCTGCACGCGCTTCGACGCGGCCGTGAGGAGCCGCTCGTCGTCGGGCAGGACGAGCGCGGAGAAGAAGGCGACGAGCTCCGACGCGGTGCTCGTGACGCCCGTGGCGGCGGCCATCGCGCGCGTGTCCACGTGCGGGAGGACGGTGCGCTCGCGCGAGGTGCGGAGCGAGGTGGAGGCGGCCGCGTACTCGTCCGCGCGCGCGGGGTCGTACTCGGCGGTGGTGTCGCGGAGGCCGAGCGGGGCGGCGATCCGCGTGGCGAGGTACTCCGCGAAGGAGACGCCGGACGCCGCCTCGACGACGAGGCCGAGCAGGGAGTACCCGATGTTGGAGTAGTTGAACGCGGTGTCGGGCGCGACCTTGGCGACACCGGGCGCGTTCGCGATCGCGAGGAGGTGCGCGCGGTCGGGGAACGGGCCGGAGTGCTGCCAGTGGTCGCCGTCGAACCCGTCGCGGAGGACGCCCGCGCCGTGCTCGAGGAGGGCGGCGATCGTGACGTCGGCGAGCTCGGATCCGGCGTCGACGAGCTCGGGCACGTGCTGGCCGAGCCGGTCGTCGAGCCGGAGGGCGCCCTGCTCGGCGAGCTGGAGGATCGCGGTCGCCGTGAAGCTCTTCGAGTGCGACGCGACCCGGAACAGGTGCGCGGGGGTGAGCGGAGCGCCGGTCGTGGGGTCCGCGACGCCGAACGCCTCGGACAGCACGACCTCGCCGTGCCGGGCGACGGCGACCTGGGCGCCGGGGACGCGGGTCTGCCAGACGCGGTGGTCGAGCCAGGTGCGGACGTACTCGAGGATCTCGGTCATGGGGGTGCTCCGGGGATCGGGGACGGCGGGCGTGCCGGACTCTACGCGAACGGGGCGGGGCGGGGTGCGGGGCCGGCGGGCGCGCGCCCCATCCGCCGGACGAAGGTCGGGCGCCGCGGCACATCCGCCGAGCGAACGTCTCGCGCTCCCCGCTGGGCGCCTCCTGGGCGGGCAGGACGAGGCCGGGGCCCGTCCCGTCTCCTGGGTGACGCACCACCCGACAGGAGCAGCCATGATCGACCCGAGCCGCGGATCCCGACCCGCGCGGTCCGCATCCGCCGACGCCCGAGGAGCCGCCCGATGAGCGCCCGCATGGCCGGCGCCGTCCCGCGCCGCCGCCCGCGGGCCGCGCGCGCGGCCGCCGTCACCGGGCTCGTCGTGGGGATCGTGGTCGTGGTCGTCGTGCTGCTGCCCGTGCTCGGCTTCCTCGGCGCGGCCGACGCGGCGACCGCCGGCCAGCTCGACGTGCCCGTGACGCTCATCGCGCTCGGCGTCGGGGTCTCGCTGGTGGTCGCGCTCGTGATGCTCGGCATCGCCGCCCGCACCCGGGACGGCCGCGTCGCATGGGTCGCGGCGGTCTCGGCCGTGGTGGCGACGCTCGTCGGATCCGCGTGGCCGCTCGTCGCGACCGTGATCGCGGGCGTCGACCAGGTGCAGGACGCGATCCCGTTCGTCCGCGACCTCGTGGGGCGCGTGCTCGGCGGCTGAGGCCGCGGGATCCGCATCGGCCGACGCGCCCGCCCGCCCTCGCCGCCCGCCCCGACCCGCCGCCCGCGCACGGCAGCGGCCGCCGACCCGGAGGTCGACGGCCGCGTGCGCGCGGGATCCGCTACTCGCGGACGAGCACCAGCTCGGACAGCGGCAGGCGCGTGCGCGGCGCGGTCTCGCGCTCGGCGAGCGGGCCCTCGAGCGCGTCGGCCGGCGCGACGGTGCCGACGGCCGTGACGGTGAGCGGCTGCAGGTTCTCGGGCAGGTCGAACGCGGCGGACAGCTTGTCGAACTCGACGCCGGCCATCTGGTGCGTGTGCAGGCCCTCGGCCTGCGCCTGCACGGAGAGGTGGGCGACGGCCTGGCCGAGGTCGTACGCGGCGTAGGGGCGCTTCTCGCCCTCGACCGTCGAGGTCTCGGCGATCGCGACGACGAGCGCGGAGGCGTTCACGGCCCACGCGGCGTTGAATCCGACGAGGGAGTCGACGATCGTGTCGAAGGAGTGGGTGCCGCGGCGGGCGACGATGAAGCGGCGCGGCTGCTGGTTGCTGCCGGACGGCGCCCAGCGCGCGGCCTCGAGGAGGGCGTCGAGCTGCGCGTCGGAGACGGTGGCGTCCTTGTCGAACGAGCGCGGGCTCCAGCGGGCGTCGAGCTCGTGCACGATCGGCACGACGGTGTCGGCGGTGCGGGCGGTGGATGCGGGGGTGGTGCTCTCGGTGAGGGTCATGCGAGGGTCCTTCGGTCGGTGGTCGGGGTCGGCACGCCGTCGGGCCTCGCGGACCACAAGGCGGGATGCGGCCCGGCTATTCCTGCGTGACGCGCACCCCGGGCGGGGGCCTGGTGGCGGCCTCGTCCTCCGCCCAGACTGAGAGCATGCGATCCGGATCCGCGATGCTCGCGCTGGCAGTCCCCGCGCTCCTCCTGGCGGGCTGCTCGTCCGTGGCGCTCACCGCGCCCACGATGCCGCCCGCGGACGAGCTCACCGCGACGGCGACCGTCCTCCAGCGCACCGCCGACCAGAGCGCGATGCTCTGCGCGGGCGCGATCGCCGACTCCCTGCCTCCGCAGTGCGGCGGCCCGGTCGTCGCGGGGTGGGACTGGGACGCGGTCGACGACGAGGAGACCGTGAACGGGGTGACCTGGGGCGAGTACGAGCTCGTCGGGACCTGGGACGGGACGACCTTCACGCTCACGCGACCCGTCGAGCCCGCTCCGGAACCGCCCGGGGACGCCACGCTGCCGACCCCGTGGCCGGACCCCGCCGACGAGGAGACGATGTCCCGCGCCATGTCGGACTACGGCGACGCCATGTCCGCCGAGACCGAGGCGCTCAACGCCGGTACCGGTGACGGCTTCGGCCGCATCGCCGGCATGGGCCAGTCCGGCGGCCGCGTCGTCGTCGAGGTCCTCCATGACGACGGCACGATGCAGGCGGAGGCGGACGCGCGCTACGGCCCGGACGTGGTGGTCATCGAGTCGGCCCTGCGCCCGGTCGACGCCACAGGGGACTGATCCGATCGGCCGGTCCCCGCCTAGCCGGCGAGCGGGTCGCGCACGTCCTCCACCTGGCCGGACTCCGCGGAGCGGCCCGCGGCCTCCATCAGCGCGAGGCTGCCGAGGTTGTCGCGGCCGCTCGTCTCCGGCGGCGGGCCGCCGAGGATCGAGAGGGCGAAGGCACGGAGGCCCGCGGCGCGGCCCTTCAGCGGCAGCGTCTCGAGGTCGAGCTCGCGCTCGGCTCCGTCGGCGTCGCGGATCCCGACCCGGTCGGCGGAGACGCCCTCGCCGCGGCTCGTGAAGGTCAGCTCGCCGTCGGCGCCGGAGATGCGCCACTCGCCTGCCCACGGCGTCGCGGGTCCGCGGTGCAGCCAGCTGCCGCGGTAGTCGACGATCAGGCCGCCCTCCAGCTCGATGACCATGGAGGCGACCGCGGGGTCGCGGTAGTGGCTGAACGACGGGCGGCTGGTGCGGGCGAACACGCGCACGGCCTCGCGGCCGGTGATCATGCGGATCAGGTCGAAGTGGTGGATCGCCATGTCGTTGATGATCGGCTGCGGGAACCGGTAGTGCGGGTAGTCGTCGGGCTCGTCGTTGTCCCACTGGCGGAAGTCGATCTCGATGGTCGCGACCTCGCCCAGCGCGTCGGCCGCGAGCAGCTCGCGCACGCGCCGCGGCGCCGGGTACCAGCGGTAGTTCTGGCTGACCTGCACGATGAGGCCCAGCTCCTCGCCCCGGCGGACCACGGCGGCGGCCTCCGCGGTCGAGTTCGCGAACGGCTTCTCGACGATCACGTGCTTGCCCGCCTCCAGCGCCTCGAGCGCGAGGGGCGCGTGCGTGACGGCCGGCGCGGTGACGATGACGGCGTCCGCCTCCACCGCGGCGAGCGCGTCGGCGAGCGAGGGGAACGCGGCCTCCGCGGGGAGGCCGAGGATCGCGCGCACCTTCTCGCGGGTGGGCTCGCTCGGATCGACGATCGCGACGACCTCGACCTCGGCGACCCGGGGCACGGCGTTGCGCGCCCAGTCGCCGCCCCAGCCGCCGAGGCCGACGTGGATCACGCGGACCCGGGGGCCGTCGTATGCGGGCGGCGCGGCGGCGGCCGGCTCCTTCGTGGCGCTCATCGGGCGAGGAACCAGTCGCGCGGGTGCTGGTCGGCCGTGAGGTCGGCGCGGCCCTGGGTGGGCGCGACCCAGCGGGCGGCGTTCGCGAGCACGCGGCGGATGTCGGGGTGGTGGTACACGGGGTACTCCTGGTCGCCCGGCGAGAAGTAGAAGACCCGGCCGCGGCCGCGGTGGTACGCGACGCCCGAGCGGAAGACCTCGCCGCCCGCGAACGTGGAGAGGAACACCTCCTCGTCGGGGCGCGGGATGTCGAACTGCTCGCCGTACATCTCCTGCCGGTCGATGACGATCGGGTGCGGGATCCCGGCGGCGATCGGGTGCTGCGGCGCGATGGTCCACACCAGCTCGCGCTCGCCGTCGTTGCGCCACTTGAGCGAGCACGTCGTGCCCATCAGGCGCGTGAAGACCTTGGAGTAGTGGCCCGAGTGCAGGACGACGAGGCCCATGCCGGCGTGGACGTGGCGGATCACCCGTTCGACGACCTCGTCGGACACCTCGCCGTGGGCGACGTGGCCCCACCAGTACAGGACGTCCGTGGCGGCGAGGCGCTCCTCGGTGAGGCCGTGCTCCGGATCCTGCAGCGTCGCGGTGCTCACGGACGCGTCGTCGCCGAGCAGCTCGCGGAGGCCGTCGGCGACGACGGCGTGGATCCCGTCCGGGTAGTGCGACAGGACGGTCGCGTCACCCCGGCTCTCGTGCACGTTCTCGTTCCAGACGACGATGTCCATGGGCGCTCCTCGTTCGGCGGTGATCGGGGGAGCGGGCGTCGTGCGGCCGGGTCGGCCCGGGATCCACCCGGACGCGGCGGCGTGCCCGCGCCTACGATCGTACGCATGCCCCGCGCCGATGCGGGCGACCCGGGAGGCCGCATGAACGCCATCGCCATCGACCCGACCGGAGCCGTCCGATGACGCGCCGGATGGACGCCGTCGGCCCGACCGACAAGGCCGTCCACGCCTGGTCCCTCGACGGGACGCTCGGGCATCCGCGGGTCCCGGGCCCGGACGGATCCGGCGCCGTCACCCGCGCCGCCGGCGCGCTCGACCTCCTCGACCTGCCCGCCGAGCTCGCCCGCCGCGGCTACCGGGCCGTGCAGCTCGCCCACTTCCAGCTGCCCACGCGCGACGCCTCCTACCTGGAGGAGCTCCGGGCCTCGCTCGAGTCGTCGGGCATCGTGCTCGACGCGTTCCTCGTCGACGACGGCGACCTCACCCACCCCACCGACGCCGACCTGCACGAGCGGTGGATCTCCGGCCTCCTCGACGACGCCCTCACCCTCGGCGCGCACCACGCCCGCGTCGGCGCCGGCCGCAGCGCGCCCACCCCGGAGCTGATCGCCTCCAGCGCCCGGCGCATGTCGCGGCTCGCCGACGACCACCCGGGCGTGCAGGTGGTCGTCGAGAACTGGCGCGAGATGATGCCCGACGCGGACGCCGTGCTCGCCCTCCTGGCCGACGCCGGCGACATCCGCGTCCTCATCGACCTCGGTAACTGGACGATGCCCGACAAGCACGAGCAGCTCGCGCGCATCGCCCCGCACGCGGTCACCTGCCACGCCAAGGCCCACCGCCACGACGACGGCCGCCTCGACGACGTCGACTACGCCCGCTCCCTCCGAGTGCTGCAGGACGCGGGCTTCCAGGGCGCGCTCGCGATGGTGAACGAGTCGAGCCGGCCCGACGGATCCGACGAGTGGGACGGCCTCGAGCAGGAGTTCGAGGTGGTGCGGCGGGTGTTCGGGTGAGGTGACCGGTCGGGTTCGCGTGAAGCGCCCCGCTCAGCGCCCGAGCTCGCCCACCGCATCCGCCGTCTCGTCCGCCGCGACCGTCTTCCGCACCGCGAACTGCGTCCGGTGCAGCTCCTCGTAGCGGCCGCACGCGGCGAGCAGCTCGTCGTGCGTGCCGCGCTCGACGATGGCGCCGTCCTCGACCACGAGGATCATGTCCGCGCTGCGGATCGTGGAGAGGCGGTGGGCGATGACGAGGGCCGTCCGTCCCTCGAGCGCCTCGCTCAGCGCGGCCTGCACCGCGGCCTCGGAGGTCGAGTCGAGCGCGGCCGTCGCCTCGTCGAGGATGACGACGCGCGGCTGCGCGAGCAGGAGCCGCGCGATGGTCATCCGCTGGCGCTCGCCGCCGGAGAGCCGGTAGCCGCGCTCCCCCACCATCGTGTCGAGCTGGTCGGGCAGGGAGCGGACGAGCGGCTCGAGCCGGGCGCGACGCACGGCGTCCCACACCTCCTCGTCGGTCGCCTCCGGCCGGGCCAGGCGCAGGTTGGACAGGATCGTCTCGTGGAAGAGGTGGCCGTCCTGCGTCACCATGCCGAGGGTGTGCCGCATGGAGGCGAAGGTCACGTCGCGCACGTCCGTCCCCGCGAGGCGCACGGCGCCGCTGTCGACGTCGTAGAGGCGCGAGAGCAGCTGCGCGATGGTCGACTTGCCGGCGCCGGACGTGCCGACGAGCGCCACGGTCTGCCCCGCCTCGATCCGGAAGGACACGCCGTGCAGCACCTCCTCGCCGCCGCGGGTGTCGAGCGTGGAGACCTCCTCGAGGGAGGCCAGCGACACCTTGTCGGCGGACGGGTACGCGAACCGCACGTCGTCGAACTCGACGGACACGGGACCCGCGGGCACGCTGCCGGCGTCGGGCTTCTCCTGGATGAGCGGCTCGAGGTCGAGCACCTCGAAGACGCGCTCGAAGCTGACGACCGCGCTCATGATCTCGACCCGCGCGTTCGCCAAGCTGGTCAGCGGCGCGTAGAGGCGCGTGAGGAGGAGCGCGAGCGTGACGACCTCGCCGGTGTCGAGCTGGTCGGACAGCGCGAGGAAGCCGCCGAGCCCGTAGACGAGCGCGAGGGCGAGCGCGGAGACGAGCATCAGCGCGGTGACGAAGACGAACTGGAGCATCGCGGTGCGCACGCCGATGTCGCGGACGCGGGCGGCGCGCACGCGGAACTCCGCGGACTCCTCGTCGGGCCGGCCGAACAGCTTCACGAGGGTGGCGCCGGGCGCCGAGAAGCGCTCGGTCATCTGCGTGCTCATGGCGGAGTTGTGGTCGGCGGCCTCGCGGCGGAGCGCGGCGAGGCGACCGCCCATGCGGCGCGCGGGCACGAGGAAGACGGGGAGCATGATCACCGCGAGCACGGTCACGAGCCACGAGGTGCTGAGCATGACGGCGAGGGTGAGGATCAGCGCCACGAGGTTCGTGACCACGCCGGAGAGCGTGCCGCTGAAGGCCTGCTGCGCGCCGATCACGTCGTTGTTGAGGCGGCTCACGAGGGCGCCCGTGCGCGTGCGGGTGAAGAACGCGATGGGCATCCTCTGCACGTGGTCGAACACGGCGGTGCGGAGGTCGAGGATCACGCCCTCGCCGATGCGCGCCGAGAACCAGCGGGTCACGAGCGAGACCCCGGCGTCGGCCACGGCCACGAGGGCGATGACGACGGCGAGCCGGATGATCGTGCCCACCTCGCCGCGGGCGACGATCACGTCGACCACCTGGCCCGCGAGCACCGGCGTCGCGACCGCGAGGAACGCACCGACGACGGACAGCCCGATGAAGACGAGCAGCTTGGCCCGGTACGGGACCGCGAACGTCAGGATCCGCTTCACGGACTCGCGGGAGATGCCGCGCGACCCGTCCCGCGCGCTCGAGATCTTGTAGAGCGAGCTCCAGGCGACGCCTTCCATGCTCATGGTGGTTCCTCTCGTGGGCGCTGCGCTCCGCTCGGGCGAGCGGCGGTCCGCCCGGGGTCGGACGTGCCTGCGGGCCGGGCGGCGTCCGCGTCGATGTCCCGGTCGGCGACGTCGTCGTCGCGACCGGATCCGCGGACGGGGCGTGGACGGGTCGTCCTGCCGGTGGGCGCATGCCCATCATGAGCCACGGACGGCGCGATCACGTCCTCGGACAGGGAGCCGACACCGGATGCGTCCGGGCGACCGCCGCATGGGACGGATTCCGCCCTCGCCCGACCGCGGCACATGATCGGACCGCGCACGCCGGAGGGGCGGGCCGCCTCCTCGGCGACCCGCCCCTCCTCCGCTCCCGCTACCGGCGGTCGTCCGGGGCGCGCCAGCGCGTCCAGGGCTCGCCCGGCCGTGTTCAGCGGCGAACGGACTTGCGGCCGCCGACCTTCACGTAGACGAGCAGCACGATGATGGCGCCGATGATCGAGCCGATGATGCCGGCGGGCTGGAAGAAGCCGTCCATCACGTCGTGCTGGAAGATCAGGAAGCCGAGGAAGCCGCCGACGAACGAGCCGATGATCCCGAGCAGGATCGTCATGGGGATCGACAGGTTCTGGCGTCCGGGCACGACCGCACGGGCGATGAAGCCCGCGATGAGGCCGACGACGATGAGGCTGATGATGAGTCCGAGCATGGTGATCTCTCTTCTGTGCGAGCACGTCAGGAAGACGCGCGGTGGTGCCCGTTCGGGGCGATGACCTCAATCAACCACCCTCCGGGGTGTGGGAGCACACCCCTGGGGGTGGGATCCTGGATCCATGTCCGCCACCCGCACCCGCCCCGTCACGATCGCGCTCGTCGACGACTACGACGTGGTGCTGAAGGGCCTCGCCCACATGTTCGACGACTACCGCGACCGCGTGCTGGTCGCCGAGATCGACGCGAACGCGGCCCTCTCCGACGAGATCGACATCGTGCTCTACGACTCGTTCGCGCAGCCGGAGTCCGACCACCACGAGATCGCCGAGCTGGTGCGGAACCCCCGCGCCCGCCGCGTGGTCGTCTACACCTGGAACTTCCAGCCCGAGCTGATCGCCGACGCCCGCCGGCAGGGCGTGCAGGGCTACCTCTCCAAGGCGCTGCCGGCGCGGGAGCTCGTGGAGGCGCTGGAGCGGATCCACTCCGGCGAGGAGCTCTTCAACGAGGCGCCGCTGCGGGCCGCGAGCGCGCCGTCGCTGGACTGGCCGGGCAAGCGCGAGGGCATCACGGACCGGGAGTCGGAGATCCTCGCGCTCATCACGCAGGGCAAGAGCAACCAGGAGGTCGCGGCGCTCACGTACCTCTCCCCCAACACGGTGAAGAGCTACATCCGCTCGATCTACCGGAAGATCCAGGTGCAGAGCCGCACCCAGGCGGTCATCTGGGGCGTGGGGCACGGCTTCAGCCCGGACCATCACCGGATCGACCACTGGCTGGGTGGGCCGTAGGCGGAACGCCAGCCGGCTCTGCTTGCCTAGGCGCATGATCCCCTCCACCTCCTCCCGCTTCCGCAAGTCCGTGCCCAAGGCGAAGGCGGGAGACCGGGTGGCGGTGCTGAGCCCCGCGTTCGCGGCCCCAGGGATCGCGCCCGAGGTGCACGCGCAGGCGATGCGGCGGCTCCAGGAGGCGACCGGGCTGATCCCCGTCGAGTACCCGACCACCAGGCGGCTCGGCGCGTCCGCCGAGGACCGCGCCGCCGACATCACCGCCGCGTTCGCCGACGACTCGATCCGCGCCATCGTCTCGACCATCGGCGGGGACGACCAGGTCACCGTGGTGCCGCACGTCGACATCGAGGAGGTGGCCCGGAACCCCAAGCCGTTCCTCGGCTACAGCGACAACACGAACCTGCACAACCTGCTCGCGGGGCTCGGCATCCCGAGCTTCTACGGCGGATCCACCCAGGTGCACCTCGGCGCCGGCCCCGGCATCGACGACGTGCACCTGCGCTCGCTGCGGGCGGCGCTGATCGAGGGCGGGACGCTCGAGATCACCGAGGCCGGGGAGTCGGAGGACTTCGGGATCGACTGGACGGATCCTCGCGCGCTCACCGAGCACGGCGAGCGCCACGCGACCGAGCCGTGGAAGTGGGCCGGCCCCGCGCGCACTGTGGAGGGGCCGACGTGGGGCGGCTGCATCGAGGTGATCGACCAGATCGCGATGGCCGACCGCATGCCCGAGGTCGCGAAGCTCGAGGGCGGGATCCTGCTGCTCGAGACGAGCGAGGAGGTGCCGTCGGCCGACAGCGTGCGCCGGTGGGTGCGCGGGCTCGGCGAGCGCGGGATCCTCGACGTCGTCGCGGGCGTGCTCGTCGCCCGACCGCCGACCATCGTGATGGGCGCGCCCGTGCCGTCGGCCGAGGAGCGCGCGCGGCTGCGGGCGGAGCAGCGCGACACCGTCATCGAGCAGGTCGCCCGCTACAACCCGCGCGCCGTGGTGTGCGTGGGCGTGCCGTTCGGGCACACGCGGCCGCAGTGGATCCTGCCCCACGGCGGCACGGTGCGGCTCGACGGGGCGGCGAAGACGGTGTTCGCGGACTACAGCTGAGAGCGACGTGGACGAGGTGGTCGGGGACCAGGGCGGAGTGACGGACGGCCGCGCCGTCGTCATGACGGCGGCCATGCGCGCGCGGATGACCTCGACCGCATGGAGCGAGGGCCCGCCGCACGGGCAGCATGGCGATGAGGGCGTCTCGTCGGCCGGGACCTCGGATCCGCCCGCGCCGCCCGAGCACTCGAACCTGCCGCGCGGCGCGACGTTCCGCGGGAACCTGCTGTCGCGGCTGACGCTCGTGGAGCGGTCGCAGCCGGAGGGCGTCGCGATCGTGGAGGGTGTCGAGTTCGCCGAGGACTCGACGACGCTGATCACGACCTCCGGGCACCGGATCCGCATGCCGGGGTGGGCGACGAGCGAGGCGATCCATGAGGCACTCGCCGCCGTCATGCCGCTCGCACCGCTGGACACGGACTGCTGGCAGAGCTTCCCGCCCGACATGACGCCGTGGGCGATCTGGCTGACGCTGCACTACGACCTCGCCTCACTTGAGAGTCACCTCGACGACAACGTGCCGGGGCTGCACCTGGTCGAGGTGCGTCGCGACGGCGAGCTCGCGCGCATCGTCACGGGGATCGGCGACGAGCGCTTCCGGCACGAGGTGCCGCTCACGCAGCCGCTCGCGATCCCGGTGGACCTCGCGTTCGAGGTCGCGCGATTGCGGCGCTGAGCCGCGCGGTCCGCCCGGCGGTGGCGCGGATCCGCCCGGTCGATAGGCTTCGCGCGTGACGCTCCAGAACCACCCCGGCGAGGTCGAGTTCCCCGTCCGCGCGCGCGTGCGCTACGCCCGGATGCTCGACGCGCAGAGGTTGCGGCCCGGCGGCGGGAAGGGCACGCGCGCGCTGCTCGTCACGGCCCTGGCGCTGCCCTTCGGAGCGGCCGGCGTGGCCCTCGGGATCCTGGTGGCGACATCCGGCGAGCCGGAGGGCGGCCCGGCCATGCCCATCGTGCTGTTCGCGCTCGGGATGGGCGTGGGCCTGCTCGTCGCGTCGCTCGTCTTCCAGCAGATCGACGCGCGGGCTCCTCGGCGGGATCAGCTCGACTACGTGGCCCAGGCGCGGATCCGGCCGGTGCTCCTCGAGGAGCAGCAGCTGCTCGCGCTGGACGCCGTGAGCGACTTCTCGTTCGGCGGCTGGAACTCGTCGCTCGCGTTCCAGCCCACGTGGGCCGAGATGCCCGCGGAGCTGCGTGCGGAGCACGCCGACGGGTCGACCGGGCACGAGTGGGCGGGCCTCCCGATGACGACCCTCGCGCAGCACCGCGCCGCCCTCGACACGCAGTTCCGCATCGCGTCGCGCGACGACGTCGAGCTGTTCGTGGCGGATGCGCTGACCCAGGGGCCGCAGTCGGCGCGCTTCGCGGAGGTGGCCGCGTCCGACGAGGCGGAGCGCATGGTGTCGCGGATGGCGGCGCTCACCGGGCGGAGCGAGTTCGAGATCATCGACCTGACCAGGGCGCACGGCGGCCGGCCTCCCGTGCTCCTGCTCGCGGGCGACAGCGAGCGCACCATCGGCGCGATCCGCTACGCCTACATGGCCGGCTACCTGCCCGCGGACGACGCGTGGGCGCTGATCCGGCAGATCGCTGCTCGGGTGTTCGCGACCTACGACGGCTGGGACGCGTACTGGGCGGACGCCGCGCTCGCCCTCGCCTTCCGCACCGACAGCCTCGACGCCGTGCAGTCGCAGCGGCGGGTGCGGGATGCGCTCCTCGCGTCCACGTGGCCCGCGGCGACGGTGCCGTGGCCGGGGGCGGCGGCGTCGGTCGGCTGATCCGGCCCTGGATAGGCTCGGCGCGTGACGCTCCAGAACCACGTCGGCGATGTCGAGTTCCCCGTCCGGATGCGGAACCGGCACGCACGCGCCGCCGACGCAGCCCGGCGCGCCTCCCCCGCGGCCCTGCGCCGTCGTGCCGTGGTGATCACCGCGTGGTCGGCGCCGTTCGCGATCGTCGCGCTCGTGATCGCGGTCCCGCTCGCCGACCGGCAGGACATGACCGGGCCGCCGGTGGTCGCCGCGCTGGCGTTCATGCTCGGCGTCACGGTCGTGAGCGTGGTCCTGCATCTGCGCGACGCGCGGGCTCCGCTCGCGCAGCAGCGGGCCTACATCGCGGCCTCGGGTCGCACCCCGGTCACGCTCGAGCAGCAGCAGCTCCTGGCGCTGGATGCGGTGAGCGACTTCTCGTACCGCCTCTGGAACTCCTCGCTCGCCTTCCAGCCCACCTTCGCCGAGCTGCCGGCCGACCTCCGCACCCGCTACGCCGACGGCGCCGAGGGGACGGGCGGCTGGGCGTCGCTGCCCATCGCGTCGCTCGCGACGCATCGGGCCGCCCTCGACTCGCGGCTCCGGATCGCGTCGCGCGTGGACCTCGAGCTGTTCGTCGCGGACGCGCGGACGCAGGGCCTCCTCTCGCCGCGGTTCGCCGACGTCGCGGCCGGCCCGGACGCCGAGCGGATGCTCGCGCGCATGGCCGCGCTCACCGGGCGGAGCGAGTTCGAGCTCATCGAGCGGACGCGGCCGCAGGGCGGTCTCCCGGCCGTCCTGCTGCTCGCGGGCGACACCGAGCGCACGATCGGCGCGATCCGGTACGCCCACGTCGCCGGCTACCTGCCCGCGGAGGACGCCTGGACGCTCATGCGCCAGGTCGCCGCTCCCGTGTTCGCCGCCTACGACGGCTGGGACGCGTACTGGGCCGACGTCGCGCTCGCCCTCGCCTTCCGCACCGACGACCTGGCCACCGTGCAGGCGGCCCAGCGGGTGCAGGAGGGGTTGCGCGCGTCCGGGTGGCCGGCGGCGCGGGTGCCGTGGCCGGGGGCTTCGTCGCCGGCGAGCTGACCCGGCGGATCAGTCGCGCGGCTCGCCCGTGAGGGGCCGGATCACGCGGTGGCCGTCGAGGGAGCGCGCCGCCTCGAGGACGTGGGCCGGCGTGATCGCGAGGAGCGCCGGATCCGGGATCGCGGAGAAGGTGTCGCCGAGGCGCTGGGACGCGTCGGTCAGCACGATGTGCGGGCCGGACGCGGGAGGGCCCCACTCCTCGGGCGGGGCCGGGCCGAAGATCACGACCGAGGGGATGCCGTAGGCGGTCGCGAGGTGGGCGGCGCCGGTGTCGGCGGAGATCACGAGGTCGGCGGCGGCGATGATGCCGGCGAAGGCGTCGAGGGCGAGCTCGCCCGCGAGCACGGTCGATGTGGGCATGCTGGCGAGGGCGGCGACCTCGAGGGCGCGCTCGCGCTCCTTGTCCGAGCCGGTGAAGACGACCGTGCGGCCCTCGTCGGCGAGCGCGCGGGCGACCTCGGCGAAGCGGTCGACGGGCCACTGGCGGGATCCGTAGGCGGCGCCCACGTGGATCACGACGGCGTGCTCCGCGACGGGCGGCTCGGCGGGGACGAGGATGCCGACGTCGTCCGGATCCGCGGGCATGCCGTGCCAGGACACGAGCCGGGCCCAGCGGTAGCGCTCGAGGACGTGGTCCTCCCAGGCGGGGCCGTCGGCGGCGGGCATCCCGTCGAGCTCGGGCGCGGCGTGGCCGAGGGTGCGGTGCGCGCGCAGCTCGTGCAGGAGCGTGCGGCTCTCGACACCGGCGCCGTGCAGGTTGATCGCCAGGTCGACCGTACCGGGCTCGCGCGCGATCGGGTGGTCGAAGCCCTGCTGCGGGAGGTGCTCGTCGACCATGCCCAGGAGCCGGACGACCGGCGCGAGCCAGCCGGTGGTGGCGAGCGAGATGCGGGCGTCGGGGTGCGCGCGGCGGATGGCGCGGAGCGCGGGGACGGCCACGAGGATGTCGCCGAGCTTGATGGCGCGGAGGACGAGGATCTCGGCGGGGCGCTGCGCGTCGGGCTCGGGCTGCGCGTCGGCGGGGCCCGGGGTGGTGCCGGTCGCGGGGCGGGCGTCGTCGGGGAGGGCGGCGCGGTCGCCGGGGGTGTGCATGGATCCAGCCTGGCAGAGGGGACGCGCGGCGGCCGGGTCGCGGGACGGGCGCCTAGTCGACCAGCCAGCGCTCCGGCTCGACCTCCATGCGGTGGAGGAGGTCGCCCATCGCGTCGAGGCGGGTGACGAGGAGTCGGCCGGTGTCGACCGTGAGCGTCCCGCGGAGGTGCGGGTCGTCCACGTGCGTGAGCTCGACGATGATCTCCCGGTCGTGCCGGGTGGCGCCCGTCATCCGGTACTGGTTCCGCCGCCCCCAGATCGGCAGCTGCAGCGGGAAGGCCAGCCGGGCCGCGCGCGGGACGGAGGGGAACTCGTGCGCGAGCATCTCCTGGGGCTCGCCGCCGACGATCCGCACCCGCGAGACCCCGTCCGACGAGTCGACGAGACCGGTCGCGAGGTCGGTGCAGACGTAGGAGCCGACGAGCGGACGCACGACGAGCTCGTGCTGCTGGACCGTCGTGCCGCTCTGGCTGACCACGCGGCACCGGTACGGCGGGCGGCGCTGCTGGTCGACGAGGATCCCGACGGCCTCGACCAGGACGTCGAGCGGCGTCTCCGGGTGCCCGGACGGCCGCGGCGTCGGGGCACCGCCCACGTAGGCGAAGTCCCGGCTCGGCCGCGCGGGCTCGTCGGGTGTCAGGCGGGTCGCGGAAGTCGGGGCGGGCATGCCCCCACCCTCCCCGATCGAGCCGGGATGCGCGAGGGCGGCCAGCCCGGCCGTCAGGCCGTCCGCACCCGCCGGATCAGCCGCGACACCACGAACCACAGCACCAGCAGCGCGATGACGCCGATGGCCGCGTACGAGATCAGCCCGCTCCACTCCTCGAGCACCGGGCGGATCGCCGGGCCGAACGCGAAGCCGAGGCCCACCCAGATGCCGTTCCAGGCGCCGGATCCGAGGACCGTGTAGAGCGAGAACCGCGCGAGCGGCATGCGCTCGATGCCCGCCGGGATGGAGATGAAGGAGCGCACGAGCGGCACGCACCGGCCGAGCAGGACGGCGGTGCCGCCCCACCGCACGAAGAAGGCCTCGGCCTTGTCGAAGTCGGCGTGGTCGAGCAGCGGGATCCGGCCGACGAGCCGGCGCGTGCGATCCCGGCCGAGCGCGGCACCGATCGCGTACCAGATGAGGGCGCCGACGAGCGCGCCGACGGTGGCCGCGGCCCAGGCGCCCCACGCGCTCATCCGGCCCTCGTAGGAGAGGAAGCCGGCGACGGGGAGGATCGCCTCGGACGGGATCGGCGGCACGAACGTCTCGATCAGCACGGCGAGGCCCACGCCCACCTCCCCCAGCGTCTCGATGAGCGAGAGGACCCAGCCGACGAAGCCGTCGTACCCCTCGCTCGGATGGATCTCGCCGGGGGTCACTGCGGTGATGGCGCTCATGCGGCCTCTCGTCTCTCGGGGGGTCGGGCGTCGATGCGGTCGGGCGTCGGGTCGTTCTCGGGATCCGCGGGGCGGGCACGGCGGCGCGCGCTGCGGCTCCCGATCCGCGAGCCTAGGGAACTCATTTCCACAACCGCTGAATCGAGGCGTGGTCCGCGCGGGGGACGCCCGTCGACCCCGCGGGGGACGCCGGATCCGCGCCGTCGCGCGAGGCTGGATCCGGGGTCGCGTGACGCCGCGCCTCCCCGCACCCGCACGTCCCCGCACCCGCACCCGCACCCGCACCCGCCCATCCCACACCCGCCCGACGCCTCCCGAGGAGCCCCGCCGTGATCCATCCCGCCCGCCGCACCGCCCGCACCGCGATCACCGCGATCACCGTGACCACCGCCACGCTCGCCGTCGCCCTCCTCGGCGGATGCGCCGCCGCACCCGCTGAAGCCCCGACCACGACCGCGCCCGCGACCGCCGCGCCATCCGCATCCGCCGCCCCCGCGGTCGACCAGGCCGCCGCCGACGCCGCCTTCACCGCCCTCGAGGAGCGCTTCGGCGCGCGCCTCGGCGTGCACGCGGTCGACACCGGCACGGGCGCCGAGGTCTCCTGGCGCGCGGACGAGCGCTTCGCGTACGCCTCCACGATCAAGGCCCCGCTCGCGGCCGCGCTCCTCGACCGCGTCGGGATCGCCGGGATGGAGCGCGCCGTGCCGATCGAGGCGGCCGACATCCTCGCCTACGCGCCCGTCACCGAGACCCGCGTCGGCGGCACGATGACCCTCCGCGAGCTGGCGGAGGCGGCCATGACGCGCAGCGACAACACGGCCGCGAACCTGATGTTCCGGGCGCTCGGCGGCCCGTCCGAGCTGGATGCCGCGCTCACCGCCCTCGGCGACGACACCACGGTCGTCGCGCGCGACGAGCCCACGCTCAACGAGGCGACCCCCGGCGACGACCGCGACACGACGACCCCGCGCGCGGCGGCCGCGCTCCTGCGGGCGTACGCGCTCGGCGACGCGGGAGCCCTCGCGGATCCGCTCGACGACGACGAGCGCGCCCTCTTCACCGGCTGGCTGAAGGCGACGCAGACGGGCGCCACGCTCGTGCGCGCCGAGCTGCCGACGGAGTGGACGGTCGGCGACAAGTCGGGCAGCGGCGCCTACGCGAGCCGCGGCGACGTCGCGGTGATCTGGCGTCCGGACGCCGCGCCGATCGTCATCGCGGTGCACTCGTCGAAGGACCGGCAGGACGCGGTCGCCGACGACGCCCTGATCTCGGGAGCCGCGAAGGCCGCGGCGCAGGCCGTGGGCGCGCTCGGCTGAGCCGCGGGATCCAGGCCCGGCGGACGCCCCCAGTGCGAGTGCCATCTCCGCCGGGGTGCCCGCGGCGTCCCGCGCCCACCCAGCCGGGCAAGTAGACAGGGGCCATGGCGATCTCCTTCCCGGTCTGGTTCTTCGAGCCCTGGGCGAACGTGATCGAGGAGCAGGTCCACCTGGTTCCCTGGTCCACCCTCGCCCAGTACCTGGGGGTCGCGGCCACGATCGGTGTGGCCGTCGCGCTCGGCATCAGCGGCAGCAAGCGGCGGGCCTTGGACGAGAAGCGGGGTCGTCAGCAGGCGATGACCGATGCGCACCTGCGCCTGACCACGGGCGAGGTGGCGCGGGCCCGCAACGAGGTCGGGGGCCTCATGGCCCTGGGCAAGGCCGATGCCGCCGAGTGCATCCGCCGGTCATCGGAGAAGTACATCTCCGCCTTCTACACGCTCCTCTGGGCACTCGAGTCCATCGACAACTCGCGCATGATCTGGGTCGTGGGCCCGCATGACAGCGGCGAGAGCACCTTCCTGAAGTGGAACGAGGCGGAGCTGAACGAGACCGTCCCGAAGCTGCGGAGCATGCTCATGCACGAGCTGCCCGGCTTCGAGGAGAGCTCGCGAACCGCCGAGGAGTCGCTCGCCGCCATCTCGGCGGAACGAGAAGAGGCGACCATCCCGGCCGAAGCGAAGTAGCTCGACCGGCAGCAGCAGTCCGACGCCGACGGCACCGCCCGGGTCAGCGCCCGCCGTCCCCCGCGAGCAGCGCCAGCACCCGGGCGAGGTCCACGACGGCGCGCTCGGCCACCGCATCCGCCGACGCGTCCGCGTTCGCATCCGCGCCCGCGTCCCGATGCGCCAGCCACGCCCCCACGATCCCCGTCATGCCCGCCACCGCGAGCACGGCCGCCCGCTCGGCGAGGTCGTCGTCGATCCCCACGGCGGCGAACCGGCGCCGCGTCTCCTCCACGTACCTCCCGTGCTCCCAGCGCGGCAGGTCGGCGAGCGCGGGGATCCGCTGCACGGTCGCGGCGAGGTCGACGAGCACGCGCTGGCGGTCGGGCTCGCGCCGCACGCGGTCGAGCTCGGCGCGGAGCACGGCGGCGACGGAATCCTCGAGCGGCAGGCCGGCCGGATCCTCGGCGGACGCCAGCTGCGCCACGACCGCGTCGACCTCCTGCCGCAGCAGCGCGCCGAGCAGCTCCTCCTTCACGCCGAAGCAGTAGTGGAACGCGCCGTGCGCGAGGCCGGCCTCCGCGGTGATCGCGCGCGTGCTCGCACCGGCGACCCCGGTCACCGCCATCACGCGCACGGCGGCGTCGAGCAGCTCGGCCCGCCTGGCGTCCCGTGATCCGTAGGCGCGGGTGGTCTCGGGGTCGGCCGGCATGGGAGCGACGCTACCAAGCGGCTCCGGGCATGAAGCGGCCGGCGGGCGCATGATGCGCTCCGCCGGCCGGGGACGGACCCGCGCGGGGTCCGGTGGTGCGTGTCGAGCTAGTCCGCGTCGACCACCACGGCCGTGATGACCGGCTGGCGACGGTGCTGGCGCTGCAGCCAGCGGGACAGGCCCTCGCTCATCGCGCGCTCGGCGGCGGGGCCGTCGAGGCGGCGGCGACCGGCGGCGGCCTGGAGGGCCTTGGTGACCGCGGCCTCCGCCTCCTTCTTCCAGCCGTCGTGCGCGACGAAGCCGCGCGTGAGGAACTCGGCCGGGTCGAGGAGCTTCTGGCTCGGCTCGTCGAAGATCCCGAGCACGGTGATGTGCCCCTCCTCGGCGAGCGTGCGGCGGTCCTCGAGGGCCTTCTCCGTGGCGACGCCGATGGTGGCGCCGTCGACGAAGACGTAGGGCGCGGGGATCCGGCCGGAGACGGTGGCGCGGCCCTTGACGAGGTCGACGCTCACGCCGTCCTCGATGATGTGGACGTTGCTCTCGGGCACGCCCGTCTTCACCGCGAGCGCGGCGTTGGCGACGAGGTGGCGCCACTCGCCGTGCACGGGCAGGACGCCCTTCGGCTTGACGAGGTTGTAGCAGTAGACGAGCTCGCCGGCGCTGGCGTGGCCGGAGACGTGCACCTTGGCGTTGCCCTTGTGCACGACGTCGGCGCCCCAGCGGATGAGGCCGTTGATCACGCCGTAGATGGCGTTCTCGTTGCCGGGGATGAGCGAGCTGGCGAGGAGGATCGTGTCGCCCTCGCCCACCTCGATGATGTGCTCGCGGCGCGCCATGCGGCTGAGCGCCGCCATCGGCTCGCCCTGCGAGCCGGTGCAGACGAGGACGACCTTCGCGTCGGGCATCTTCTCGAGCTGCTTGAGGTCGACGATGAGCCCCTTCGGCACCTTGAGGTACCCGAGGTCGGCGGCGATCTTCATGTTGCGCACCATCGAGCGGCCGACGAACGCGACCTTGCGGCCGTGCTTGTCGGCGGCGTCGAGCACCTGCTGGATGCGGTGCACGTGGCTCGCGAAGCTGGAGACGACGATGCGCTTGGGCGCCTTGCGGAACACCTGCTCGATGGCCGGCGCGATGTCCTGCTCGGCCGTCGTGAAGCCGGGGACCTCCGCGTTGGTGGAGTCGGTGAGGAACAGGTCGACGCCCTCCTCGCCGAGGCGCGCGAACGCGCCCAGGTCGGTGAGGCGGCGGTCGAGCGGGAACTGGTCCATCTTGAAGTCGCCCGTGTGCAGGATCAGGCCGGCCTGCGTGCGGATGGCGACGGCGAGGCCGTCCGGGATGGAGTGGTTCACGGCGATGAACTCGAGGTTGAAGACGCCGGCGTCGATGCGGTCGCCCTCCTTCACCTCGCGCGTGACGGGCTTGATCTTGTGCTCCTCGAGCTTCGCGGTGATGAACGCGAGCGTGAGGCGCGAGCCGATGATCGGGATGTCCGGCCGCTCCTTGAGCAGGTACGGGACGCCGCCGATGTGGTCCTCGTGGCCGTGCGTGAGGACGATGCCCTTGACCTTGTCGAGGCGGCCGCGGAGGGCGCTGAAGTCGGGGAGGATCACGTCGATGCCGGGCTGCGTCTCCTCGGGGAAGAGCACGCCGCAGTCGACGACGAGCAGCTCGCCGTCCTGCTCGAAGATCGTCATGTTGCGGCCGACGTCGCCGAGGCCGCCGAGCGGGGTGATCCGCATGCCGCCGCGGGGCAGGCGCCCGGGCTTGGCGAGGTCGAGGGAGTGCGCGGTGGTGGGAGGCATGGTGCCTTTCTGGTGGTGTCGTGCTGGTGTGTCGTGCAGGTGATGTCAGGGGGCGGGACGCGCGATGCGCGTCACGCGGGCGGTGCGGGATGCGGCGGCGGCGGTGCCGGTGCGTCCGTCTGGTCGTGCGGGGGGTGGTGCCGCACCGGATCGCGGACGACGAGCGCATGCGCCGCACGCGGACCGGCGATGGTGCCGGAGCGGGCGCGGTGGGACGGGAGCGATCGAGGCCCCAGGGCCCGTCTCGCGGTCGCGCGGGTCGGTGCGCGATGCGCCGCGACGAGCGCGTCCCCGGGCCGATCGTGCCGAGCCCGTCGACAGCACTGTACCGCGCCGCCCCGACCGGCGCCCCGCGCGGGGGCGGCGAGGTCGTCGCGTCGTGCCCGGATCCAGCCCGGGGTGACAGCAACCCTACCCTCACGTTAGGGTAGTGTTCCGGAGCCCCGCTCCGATCCCCTCCGCTCCCGCTGACGCCCCGCGCGGCAGCCGCAGCACCGCGCGACGACGCGCCCCAGTCCTCATCAGAGCGGGCGCGACGCCCGCGACAGAACGGAGCACCGCCATGCCCACCCGCACACCGACCCGGACGCCCGCGCCGGTCCGCCACCGACCGCCGTCCGGCCCGACCGTCCTCCAAGCGCTGAAGGACCCGCGCATGCTCAGCCGCGAGGTCCTCGCCGGCCTCGTCGTGGCGCTCGCCCTCATCCCCGAGGCGATCTCGTTCTCGATCATCGCGGGCGTGGATCCGCGCGTCGGCCTGTTCTCCTCGTTCGTGATGGCCGTCTCCATCGCGTTCCTCGGCGGGCGCCCCGCCATGATCACCGCGGCCACGGGCGCCATCGCGCTCGTCATCGCGCCGGTCGCCCGCGACCACGGCCTGGACTACTTCATCGCCACGGTGATCCTCGCGGGCGTCTTCCAGGTGCTCTTCGCCGTGATCGGCGTCGCCAAGCTCATGCGCTTCATCCCGCGCTCGGTGATGGTCGGGTTCGTCAACGCGCTCGCGATCCTCATCTTCACGTCGCAGCTGCCGCAGCTGATCGGCGTGCCGTGGGCGGTGTACCCGCTCGTCGCGGTGGGACTGCTGATCATCGTGCTCCTGCCCAAGCTCACGAAGGTCGTGCCGGCGCCGCTGGTCGCGATCGTGCTGCTGACCGCCGCGGTGGTCGTGCTGGGCATCGGCGTCCCGCGGGTCGGCGACGAGGGCGAGCTCCCCCGCAGCCTGCCGTCGCTGTTCCTCCCCGACGTGCCACTCACGTTCGAGACGCTCCGGATCATCGCGCCGTACGCGGCGGCGATGGCCGTGGTCGGGATCCTCGAGTCGCTGATGACCGCGAAGCTCGTCGACGACATCACCGACTCCCCCAGCCACAAGACCCGCGAGGCCTGGGGCCAGGGCGCGGCGAACGTGCTCTCCGGGTTCCTCGGCGGGATGGGCGGCTGCGCGATGATCGGCCAGACGCTCATCAACGTGAAGGCCTCGGGCGCGCGCACCCGCATCTCGACCTTCCTCGCCGGCGTCTTCGTGCTGGTGCTCGTGGTCGGCCTCGGCGACGTGGTCGCGATCATCCCGATGGCCGCGCTCGTGGCCGTGATGGTGATCGTGTCCGTCGGCACCTTCGACTGGCACAGCATCCGGCCGTCGACGCTCAAGCGCATGCCGCTCGGCGAGACCGCGGTCATGGTGCTCACGGTCGTGATCGTCGTGGCCACCCACAACCTCGCCATCGGCGTGGTCGCGGGCGTGGTCGTCGCGATGATCGTGTTCGCCCGGCGGGTCGCGCACTTCGCGACCGTCGACCGCCGTGTCAGCGTCGACCCCACCGGGCAGGAGACCGCGCGCTACGAGGTGGAGGGCGAGCTGTTCTTCGCGTCCAGCAACGACCTCACGACGCAGTTCGACTACGCGGGCGACCCGGAGCGCGTGCTCATCGACATGAGCGGATCCCACGTCTGGGACGCCTCCACCGTCGCCGCGCTCGACGCGATCACCACGAAGTACCGCCAGCACGGCAAGGACGTGGAGATCGTCGGGATGAACGCGGCCTCCACCGCGATGCACACGCGGCTCGCGGGGAACCTCGGCGCCGGGCACTGACCGGCGCGGACCGGTAGCCGACCGGTCGCGGCCGCGGACCCTACCCTCACGTTACGATAGGGACGCGGCCCGACCGATCGTCGACGCCGCCACCCGCCTGCCGCACCGGGACGCCACCGCGTCCGCCTCCGGGCCGCCGGCGCCCTCCCGCCCTCACCTCCCGGAGTCGTCATGCCCGCTTTCCCCGCCCCCGCCGTCCGCACGCCCGCGGTGCGCCACGGCAGCCCGACCGTCCTCGAGGCGCTGAGGAACCCGCGCCTCCTCAGCCGCGAGGTGCTCGCCGGCCTCGTCGTCGCGCTCGCGCTGATCCCCGAGGCCATCTCCTTCTCGATCATCGCCGGCGTGGATCCGCGCGTCGGCCTGTTCTCGTCGTTCGTCATGGCCGTCGCCATCGCGTTCCTCGGCGGCCGGCCCGCCATGATCACCGCGGCCACCGGCGCCGTCGCGCTCGTCGTGGCGCCGCTCGTGCGCGACCACGGCCTCGACTACCTCATCGCCACGGTCATCCTCGGCGGCCTGTTCCAGGTGGTCCTCGGCCTCCTCGGCGTCGCGAAGCTCATGCGCTTCGTGCCCCGCAGCGTGATGGTCGGGTTCGTCAACGCGCTCGCGATCCTCATCTTCTCCGCGCAGATCCCGAACCTCGTCGGCGTCCCGTGGCTCGTGTACCCGCTGGTCGCCGTCGGCATCGTGATCATGGTCGTGATGCCGCGCTTCACGAAGGCCGTGCCCGCGCCGCTCGTCGCGATCGTCGTGGTCACCGTCGCGACGGTCGCCACCGCGCTGGCCGTGCCGACCGTGGGCGACGAGGGCGCGCTGCCCGACAGCCTGCCGACCCTCTTCATCCCCGACGTCCCGTTCACGCTGGAGACCCTGCGGATCATCGCGCCGTACGCGCTCGCCGTCGCGCTGGTCGGGATCCTCGAGTCGCTGATGACCGCCAAGCTCGTCGACGACATCACCGACACCCCGTCGCGCAAGACCCGCGAGACGCTCGGCCAGGGCGGCGCGAACATCCTCTCGGGCCTCTTCGGCGGCATGGGCGGCTGCGCGATGATCGGCCAGACGATGATCAACGTGAAGGCCTCCGGCGCCCGCACCCGCATCTCGACGTTCCTCGCGGGCGTGTTCCTGCTGATCCTCGTGGTGGGCCTCGGCGACGTCGTCGCGATCATCCCGATGGCCGCGCTCGTGGCCGTGATGATCATGGTCTCGGTCGGCACGTTCGACTGGCACAGCATCCGGCCCTCGACCCTCAAGCGGATGCCGATCGGCGAGACGCTCGTGATGGTGCTCACCGTCGTGATCGTCGTGATCACCGACAACCTCGCCATCGGCGTCATCGTGGGCGTCATCGCCGCGATGATCGTGTTCGCCCGCCGCGTCGCGCACTTCGCGACCGTCGAGCGCACGCTCCGCACCGACGACGGGGGCGCGGAGACCGCGCACTACGCCGTGATCGGCGAGCTGTTCTTCGCCTCCAGCAACGACCTCACGACGCAGTTCGACTACGCCGACGACCCCCAGCGCGTGGTCATCGACATGTCCGGCTCGCACGTGTGGGACGCCTCCACGGTCGCCGCGCTCGACGCGATCACCACGAAGTACGAGCGCCACGGGAAGCGCGCGGAGATCACCGGCATGAACGACTCCTCCGCCGCCATGCACGGGCGCCTCGCCGGCAACCTCGGCGCCGGGCACTGACCCGGGCCCGCGCCCACCCGCCGGTTACGCTGGATCCGTGCCCCACCTCCTCGCCGCCGCGACCCGACGCACCCGCGTCGGCCGCCAGGCGTACCCGAAGCGGCTGCTGCTGACCAAGCGCACCTCCGGCACGAACGGGTGGATGAGCCTCTGGGGCAGCAACGCGCACGGCGAGATCGCCGGCTGCCCGCCGCCGGCCGCGTAGGCCGCTCCCGTCGATCCCGGCGCCGGAGCGGAGACGCCCTGTTCGCGCTCGTCGACGGAAGACGCACATGACCTCCTCTGCACCCCTGCCCACCCCTCCCCACGCGCCGGCCGCCCCCGGCCGCGGCGCCCGGCTCGCCCGGTTCCTCAGCCGCGACACGACCGGCGGGATCCTCCTGCTGATCGCGACCGTGCTCGCCCTCGTCGTGGCGAACAGCCCGGCCGCCGACCTCTACGAGCGTGTCCGCGGGTTCGAGTTCGGACCCGAGGCGCTGCACCTCCACCTCAGCGTCGGCACGTGGGCGGCCGACGGCCTGCTCGCGATCTTCTTCTTCGTCGTCGGCCTCGAGCTCAAGCAGGAGTTCGTGGCGGGGTCGCTGCGGGACCCGCGCGTCGCGACCCTGCCCATCGCGGCGGCGGTCGGCGGCGTGATCGTGCCCGCGGCGATCTTCACGCTGATCAACCTCGGCGCCGGGCCCGAGGCCCTGCAGGGCTGGGCGATCCCCGCCGCGACCGACATCGCGTTCGCGGTCGCCGTGGTCGCGGTGGTCGGCAAGCGCCTGCCGCCCGCGCTCCGGACGTTCCTCCTCACGCTCGCGGTGGTCGACGACCTGCTGGCGATCACGATCATCGCCGTCTTCTACACGGCGGGCATCGCGTTCGTGCCGCTGCTGCTGGCGCTCGTGCCGCTCGCCGCGTTCGGGATCCTCGTGCGCCGCGGCGTGCGGGCCTGGTACGTGCTCATCCCGCTCGGCGTCGCCGCGTGGGCGCTCGTGCACGCGTCGGGGATCCACGCGACCATCGCCGGCGTCGTGCTCGGGATCCTGGTGCCGGCCGTCGCGACCGCCCGTGCGGGCGTGACGCACCACGGCGCCGACGGGCACGAGGAGCGGCACGCGCTCACGCACCACTTCGCCGAGCGCTGGTCGCCGGTCTCCTCCGGCGTCGCGGTGCCGGTCTTCGCGTTCTTCTCCGCCGGGGTCGCGGTCGGCGGGCTCGACGGGCTGCGCGAGTCGCTGTCCGACAGCGTCGCCGTCGGGATCATCGTGGCGCTCGTCGTGGGCAAGGCCGCGGGGATCACGGGCGCGTCGCTGCTCGTGACGCGCCTGCCCGGCATCCGCCTCGACCCGACCCTCCGCTGGCCGGATGTCATCGGCCTCTCCTTCGTCGCGGGCATCGGCTTCACGGTCTCGCTCCTCGTGGGCGAGCTCGCCTACGGCACGGGGAGCGCGCAGGACGACGTCGTGAAGGTCGGCGTGCTCGTGGGCTCGCTGATCTCGGCGGTCGTGGGCGGGACGATCCTCAGCGTGCGCGGGCGGCGGCTGCCGGCGGAGGCGCGGGGAGACGCGGGCGGATCCACCGACGCCTGAGGACCGAGCCCGCAGCGTTCCTCGGCCGGGCTCAGACGGTGCGGAGCAGCCCGGCGAGCGCGTCGAGGGCACCCGGCACGAGGCGGTAGTAGGCCCAGCTGCCGCGCTTGTCCCGGCTGAGGATCCCGGCGTCGACGAGCACCTTGAGGTGGTGCGAGACCGTCGACTGGCCGAGGCCGAGCGGCTCCGTGAGGTCGCAGACGCAGGCCTCCTGGCCGTCGTGCGCGGCGACCATCGAGATGAGGCGGAGCCGGGCGGGGTCCGCGATCGCGCGGAGCGAGCGGGCGAGCTTGTCCGCACCGTCGGCGCTCATGACCTCCCGCGTGAGCGGCGCGCAGCACGCGGTCACGTCCGTGAGGGGGAGCATGTCGAGGACGGCCATGCGCTCGATCCTCGCACACATTGACAGTCGTCGATGGGTTACGTCATGCTCAGGTCATCGACGCACGTCGATGACCCGCCGATCGGAAGTCGCGACACCCCTCGATGCCTCCTGCTGCTCCCGCTCCCGTCCGCCTCGGCACCACCGACCGGCTGCTGCCGGTGTGGATCCTCGCCGCGATGGGCGCCGGCCTCCTGCTGGCGGTGTTCGCGCCGGCGATCGGCGAGGCGCTGCACGCGTTCAGCATCGGATCGGTGAGCGTGCCGATCGCGGTCGGACTGCTGGTGATGATGTACCCGGTGCTCGCGAAGGTCCGCTACTCGGACGCCCGCGCCGTCGCCGGCGACCGGCGCTTGCTGATCTCCTCGCTCGCGATGAACTGGATCGTCGGCCCCGCGCTGATGTTCGCGCTCGCCTGGTTGCTGCTCCCGGACCTGCCGGAGTACCGCACCGGGCTCATCATCGTGGGACTCGCGCGCTGCATCGCGATGGTGCTGATCTGGAACGACCTCGCGTGCGGCGACCGAGAGGCCGCGGCCTTCCTCGTCGCGGTCAACAGCGTCTTCCAGGTGCTCGCATTCGGCGCGCTCGGCTGGTTCTACCTCCAGCTCCTGCCGTCCTGGCTGGGGCTCGCGACGACGAGCGCGGAGTTCTCCTTCTGGGCCATCACCGCATCCGTGCTGGTGTTCCTCGGGATCCCGCTCCTGGCCGGATACCTCTCCCGCCGCATCGGCGAACGCACCAAGGGACGCACCTGGTACGAGGACCGGTTCCTGCCGAAGGTCGGCCCGTTCGCCCTCTACGGGCTGCTGTTCACGATCGTCATGCTCTTCGCGCTCCAGGGGCAGCAGGTCATCGGCCGTCCGCTCGACGTGGTCCGCATCGCGATCCCGCTGGTCATGTACTTCGCCGTCACGTTCCTCGCCGGGTTCCTGCTCGGCAAGGCCGTCGGGCTGGGCTACGAGCGCACCACCACGCTCGCCTTCACCGCCGCGGGCAACAACTTCGAGCTCGCCATCGCGGTCGCGATCGGCACGTTCGGCGCGACCTCCGGGCAGGCCCTCGCGGGCATCGTCGGCCCGCTGATCGAAGTGCCGGCGCTGCTCGCGCTCGTCTACGCCGCCCTGTGGCTCCGACCCCGGCTGTTCCCCGGCCGCCACGCGGACCCGGCCGCCGCGGCCGATCCCGCCGCCTCTGCGCTCGACCCGGTCGCCGACCGGGCTTGACCCTCACCACGCCTGCCAAGGAGCCCTCAGTGACCGACACCGCCGCCGCCCCCACCGTCCTGTTCGTCTGCATCCACAACGCCGGCCGCTCGCAGATGGCCGCCGGGTACATGCGCGAGCTCTCCGGCGGCGCCGTCCAAGTCCGCTCCGGCGGATCCGAGCCCGGCGACCAGATCAACCCCGTCGCGATCCAGGCCATGGCCGAGGAGGGCATCGACATCTCCCAGGCCGTGCCCCAGCTCATGACCACCGAGCAGGTGAAGGACTCCGACGTCGTCATCACGATGGGCTGCGGCGACGTGTGCCCGATCTTCCCCGGCAAGCGGTACGAGGACTGGGACCTCACCGACCCCAAGGGGAAGGGGCTCGACGAGGTCCGGCCCATCCGCGACGACATCAAGGGCCGCGTGCAGCAGCTCCTCGCCGAGCTCCTGCCCGCCACCCGCTGACCCGCCCACCACCGAGGAGCCCTGCATGTCGATGACCCTGACCGTCCCGCCCCGCACGGACGAGCGGCGGCTCGCCGGGCTACCCGTCGCGATCATCGGCGCCGGCCCCGTCGGGCTCGCCGCGGCCGCGCAGCTGCTCGAGCGCGGCATCGACGTGACCGTCTACGAGGCCGGCGCGACCGCGGGTGCCGCCGTCCGTCTGTGGGGCCACACCCGCCTGTTCTCCCCGTGGGAGTTCCTCGTCGACGACGCCGCCGCCCGGCTCCTCGACGCCGCCGGATGGGACGCGCCCGCAGCGAAGCGCCTGCCGACCGGGCACGAGCTCGTCGACGCCTACCTCGCCCCGTTGGCCGCGACGTCGGAGCTCGCCCCGCGGATCCGCTACGGCGCGCGGGTGCAGGCGGTGACCCGGCAGGGCATGGACCGCACCCGCTCCGCCCGGCGCGCGTCCGCGCCGTTCGTGCTGCGTCTCGACACCGCGGCGGGGATCGAGGACGTCCTCGCCCGGGCCGTCATCGACACCTCCGGCACCTACGCCTCCCCGAACCCCCTCACCTCCGATGGGCTCGCACCCGCGGTCCCTGCCGAGGTCGCCGACGAGATCAGTCACGCCCTGCCCGACGTCCAGGGCGTGGACCGGGCTCGATTCGCCAGCCGGCACGTGGTCGTCGTCGGCGCCGGCCACTCGGCCGCGAACACCCTCATCAAGCTCGCCGCCCTCGCCCGCGAAGAACCCGGCACCACAGTCACCTGGGCCATCCGCTCCACCAGCCCCGTCCGCGTCTACGGATCCGCCGGGGACGAGCTGCCCGAGCGCGGCGCCCTCGGCGGGGTCGTCCACGACCTCGTCCGCCAGGGCGCGATCACCCTCGTCGACCGGTTCGAGATCGACCGGGTGGCGGCCGCCGAGGACGGCCGGGTCGCGCTCATCGGGCGGCGCCGGGACGCCCCGCACCGGATCGAGGCCGACGTCGTCGTCAACGCCACCGGGTTCCGCCCGGACCTCGACATGCTGCGCGAGATCCGGCTCTCGCTGGACGAGATCGTCGAGGCGCCGCGCCTGCTGGCCCCGCTGATCGACCCGAACCTGCACTCCTGCGGCAGCGTGCCCGCCCACGGGGTCGCGGAGCTCGCGCACCCTGAACCCGGATTCTTCATCGCCGGCATGAAGAGCTACGGCCGCGCGCCCACGTTCCTGCTCGCCACCGGCTACGAGCAGGTCCGCTCCATCGCCGACGAGCTCGCCGGCCGCCACGACGCCGCCCGCCGCGTGCAGCTCGTGCTACCCGAGACCGGCGTGTGCTCGACCGACCTCGGCAGCGGATCCGACGGGGGCGGCTGCTGCGCCTGATCCGCGGGGACGCACCTGCGCCGACCTGCCGATGACGCGACGCGCGATCCGGATCCATGTGCAAGAATCTGCGCATGGATGCAGATAGCAGGTGCGGCCGCCACCCCGACAGCCAGCACGTCGAGCTCGCGGTCGAGGTGTTCGCGATGCTCGCCGACGCCACGCGCGTGCGGATCGTGCTCGCGCTCCGCGACGGCGAGCTGCCCGTCAACGACCTCGCCGAGCGCGTGGGCAAGTCGCCCGCCGCGGTCTCGCAGCACCTCGCGAAGCTGCGGCTGTCGCGCGTCGTCGCGACGCGGCAGGAGGGCACGCGCGTGTTCTACCGGCTCGTCGACGAGCACGCGCGCCAGCTCGTGACCGACGCGATCTTCCAGGCCGAGCACCAGCTCGACGGATCCGGCGCCCACCACCACGAGGAGTCCGCGCGTGCGGACGGCGCTCGCTAGCCGCGGCGTCCAGGCGGCGCTGCTCTCCGCGGTGCTCTTCGGCGCGGGCACACCAGCGGCGAAGCTGCTCCTCGACTCGGTGAGCCCGTGGCTGCTCGCGGGCCTCCTCTACACGGGCTCCGGCATCGGGCTGGGGCTGATCCGGGTGGTCCGCCGGTCGCCGCGCGTGCGCCTCGCCCGCGGCGAGCGCCTCCCGCTCGCCGGCGCGATCCTCTTCGGCGGGATCCTCGGCCCGCTCCTCCTGCTCGTCGGCCTCGTGGGCATGCCCGCCTCGGGCGCGTCGCTGCTCCTCAACGCGGAGGGCGTGGCGACGGCCGTGCTCGCCTGGGTGGTGTTCCGCGAGAACGCCGACCGGCGGATCGTGCTCGGCATGCTCGCGATCGTCGCGGGCGCCGTGCTGATCACCGTGCCGCAGGGCGTCGAGCTCGGCAGCCCGTGGCCCGCCCTCGCGGTCCTCGGCGCCTGCCTCTCCTGGGGCATCGACAACAACCTCACGCGCAAGGTCGCCCTCGCCGACGCGACGTGGCTCGCCGCCGTGAAGGGCGGCGTCGCCGGACCCGTGAACCTCGCGCTCGCGTTCCTCGTGGGCGCGCAGCTGCCGGCGCCGGGCGCCGTCGCGGCGGCCATGGCGGTCGGGTTCCTCGCCTACGGGGTGAGCCTCGTGCTGTTCATCGTCGCGCTCCGGCACGTGGGCACGGCGCGGGCCGGCGCCTACTACTCGGTCGCGCCGTTCTTCGGCGCGCTCCTCGCGATCGCGCTCGGCGAGCCCGTGACGTGGCCGCTGGTGCTCGCCGGGATCCTCATGGCCGTCGGCATCGTGCTGCACCTCACCGAGCGCCACGAGCACGAGCACACCCACGAGGCCGTGACGCACGACCACTGGCACACGCACGACGCGCACCACGAGCACGACCACGCCGAACCTGTCGCGGCGGGCACGCGGCATCGCCACGAGCACACGCACGACCCGATCACCCACACGCACGAGCACTACCCGGACAGCCACCACCGGCACGGGCACTGACCGGCGGGACGGGACGCGGCACGACCGCCTGAGGAGGGCATCGTCGCCGCTCGGGCAGACGTTCGCACGCACCCCCAGAACGCGTCACCGGGGCACCGACGGGCGCCGGATGCAGCAGGATCGGACTCGCGCGCGTGTCGCGCACCCGCCGCAGGCGCCCGTCGGTCGGGTCCCTTGGGGACGACTCTCGGAAGGCCCTGATGCCCGGATACCTCACTGCGATGGGCTCGCTCCTCGTGCTCGCCGGCCTGCTCATGTTCGTGTTCAGCGAGTTCCCGGACGACGGTCCTCGAGCTCGACGCCACGCGCGCGTGGCACGCTGGGCGACACGGGCCCACGTCACGCGGGCTGCGGGAGTCGGCGTGTCCGTCGTCGGGGCCTTCACGGTCTTCGCCTCCGTCGTGCCGAGCGACGAGCTCGGACGGTGGATCGGGGATCTCCTGCGCACCGAGGACCCCTCCGCCGCGACCGCCGCGTGGCTCGCCGTGCTCGCGACCCTGGTGATCGCGTTGGCCCTCGCCGTGAGCGGGACCCGGCAGCGCGCGGCGCAGAAGCGCCAGGAGCGGCAGACGGCCATGACGAACGCGCACGTGTCCCTGGGCACGGGCGAGGTCGCGGCGGCCCGCCACGCCGTCGGCACCCTGCTCCACTCGAGACGGGAGTGCACCATCCGTCGCGACGTGCGCCGCCACCGATCCGACTACGTCAAGCACTTCTACACGCTGATCTGGGCGGACGAGTTCATCCACAACCTCCGCCGCGTCTGGACTTCCGGAGTGTGGGACGGCAAGGAGAGCGCGTTCCTCAGCTGGAACGAGGCCGCAATCGACGAGAGCGTCATCAGGCTGCGCACGCAGCTGATCCTCTCGAACGCCGCGTTCGAGGACTCGTCCGCGATCGCCTGGGCGCGATTCGTCGAGAGGAAGGCGCAGACAGGGGGGCCGGCGACGCTCGCTCTCCTCGACCGGGAGGACCGGAAGGCGCTCCGGCACCGGGGCGGGCGCGCGCGCTGCTGCGCCTAGCGAGCCTCGTCGCGACCACGTCCACATGAACGGCCGGTGACTACCCGACTTGTCGGGAAGCATCGCCAGGAAATGCCCGGGGAATGACCCCAGCACGGGGGGTGGCATTTTCGGGAATTGCCGCCCTATCTTGATCTTGCGCACCTGGGGATATCTGATTCCCCTGCTCTGCGTCACGGACCGCATGCGAGACGGGCATCATCGCCGAGACCCTTTCGACCGACGTCCGGGGATGTCTCTCCGACCCTCGGCCGCTTCTCGGCCGTCTTCCTGGAAGGCCCGTCCGATGACCGATCCCGCAAACCCCTCTCCCTCTTCCCCCGGCAGCACGGGCGTGATCGGGCAGATCCGCGACAAGCTCAACACGGTGCTCGGCGGCACGAATCCGAACCAGTTCTTCACCATGACGGTGCCGGGCACGATCCTGGATCCCAGCGACTACGCATACGACCTGACAAAGGGCAAGCCCGAGGTCGTCGCGTCCAACGAGTCACGACTCGTCGACCAGCTCTACGACATCTCCTCGGTCAGCCCGGCCCCGAACGGCCAGCGGCTGTCGACGCAGTTCCTGCAGGCGCTCAGCGTGCTCATCCCGAGGTTCGACCCGCTGATGCCGAAGATGAAGAACACGCTCCGGGCGTACCTGCATTCCCCCGCGCCGGACAACGCCACGGTCGATGGCACTCCATTCTCGGGCAACCTCGAGGAATTCTACTTCGCGCTCTACGAGGCCTGGCTGGCCGAGAAGTCGAAATGGGAACGGGAAGTGATCCACAACCGCCATGCGCTCTCGCCGGAGCTGTTCCTCGAATGGTACGAGGGCGTCGCCGAGACGCGCCTGGCGATCGTGGACGCGGCAGAGGGACGCCTCCTCGCGGTGTTCTCGCCCACCGATATGAACGCGATCCTCGGAGCCCTCGCGGCGGGGCCCGGTGGGGCGATGCAGGTCGCCGCGCAGCAGGTCATGGACCTCCGCCTCCCCTCGCCCGACGGCGGGTTCGTCTACCCCGTCAACCTGACCCCGGACAACTGGTTCCTCGATCTGGCGAGCGACCTGGACCCCGTCGACCTGCTGAAGGACCCGGCCTTCATCGCCCTGACCCTCACGGCCCGGCGTCAGTCGCTGTCGGCCTCCATCGCGCAGATCCAGAACCTCATCACGCAGATGCCGTCCACATCGGACCTCGCTGCGGCATCCACGGCGTTCTCTACCGCGCAGAGCGCCTACAACACCGCGCAGTCGAGCCTCCAGACCGCGTACACGGCCAACACCATCACCGCCGCGAACATGGTCATGAAGGCGGAGGCGGACTCCACCGGCGCCGGCGAGCTCGACGCGGGCGTGGCAGCCGTGAGCAAGGCGGCGAAGGACACCGGTGCCGGGGTCGACAACAGGGCCAGCAAGTCCAACGGGGACCCGCTCAGCGCCCAGGACGTCGCCGAACTGAAGGCGGGCATGCAGGCCGTGTCGGCCGCGCAGACGGCTCTGCTCACGGGAGCACAGGGTCTCGCGAACGCCGGGCTCACCCTCGCCTCCGACCAGGCGTCGTCGTTCGGGGAAGCACCCGTGCTGCTCGCCCGGATGCAGCAGCAGCTGGCCGACATCACGACCCTCCAGAACCAGCTGGCCATGGCGCCCGTACCGCGCCCCCAGAGTCCGCTGGACCAGACGACCACCGACGCAGGACTCACGGCTGCGACGAGCACACCCGGGATCGTGGACTCGGCCGGCACGACGGGATTCGAGCTGGTCCAGACCCTCTCCGGCACAACCAACATGCCGGCCGGAGTGCCCCTCGCCGCCTACACGGCCCTGGCGGCCGCGACAGCCGACGGCGTGAGCAAGGCGGCGGCCGTCCTGTACTCGCAGGCGGCCGGGCTGGTGGACCTTTCGGGGACGTTGTCCGCCACGGCGGGTACGACGACGGCGACGCTGAGCGATGCGGTGCTCAAGGCGATCGACGCGCTGACCGACGAGTCGCTCAAGACCGCGCTCCAGCCGATCGCCGCCGCGGCGCAGTGGCCACCCAAGGCGTCGTCGTCGCCGTCGCCGAAGAAGCCGGCTCTGCAAGACGGTGTCGCTGACGGCTCAGCCGACGACCCCGCCCACGGCTCAGCCGACGACCCCGCCCACGGCTCGGCCGATGACGCAGGCGGCACCGTTCCGGACACCGACACGACTCGAGCCGCGCTCAACCAGGCGATCAAGGGCGCGGGCGAGAACGTCATACGCCAGACCGATTCCTGGGTCGAAGCCAGCATCGAAGCCGTGACGGCCGTGCAGAAGCTGACGGCGCTGCCGGACTCGCTGAAGACGGACGACTCCGCACTCCTCGCTCTCTTCCAGCCCACGTCGATCGCCAAGGATGACGTCGCGACGTACATCGACAGCGCCATCACCACGACGCTGAGCGACACCACGACCCGCCAGCACGTCGGCGAGGCGGCGAACGCCCGCGCCTCGGCCTACGTGAAGGACGACAAGACCGGCGCCGGGACCGCGACACCTGCGGCCACATCGGATCGGTGGCTCTCCCTGCAGTTCTCGTCGACGGTCGACGAGGTCACCTCCGACCAGAACCACTCCGCGTCCTCCTCGCAGACCAGCTGGAGCGTCGACCTGTTCTTCGGCAGCGCGAGCGGCAGCAGCAGCACCTCGACCGCGTCGAGCTCCGCGGACTACTTCGCGAAGGACACCACGATCCAGATCGGCATGAAGGCGACGAAGGTGGAGATCGAGAGGGGCTGGTTCGACCCGGGCGTGTTCAAGCTGAGCCGCGACATGAGCAGGATCTCCTCCGTGCCCGTCTCCGAAGGCCCGATCCCGGACCTCGACATCACGGAGGCTGTGAAGGCCGCGAACGCGGCGATCCTGCCGTCGTTCCCCGTCGCATTCGTGGTGGTGAAGGACGTGACCCTGCAGTTCCAGTGCGACGAGAGTCAGATGGACAACGCGCAATCCGTCTTCGACAGCCGGTCGGCAGTGGGCGGCGGGTTCCTCTGCTTCAGCGCCTCCAGCTCCTCCGCGGCGCACAGCGACGCGTCCTCGCTGCACACCAAGTCGACCGACACCGTCGTGAGGATCTCGATGCCCGGCCCGCAGATCCTCGGCTGGTTCCACGAGTTCACCCCCGAGGACCAGAGCGGGATCCTGGGAGAACCGGCCCCGGAGGGCAGCGCGGCGGCGCAGATGGACATCATCGACTTCGTCACGCAGCTGAAGACCCTCGCCGGCACGATCGATCCGCTACCCGTCCCGGGGGTCGAGTCCGCCTCGGAGTCCGCCTTCTCCGCAGCCACCTCCTGAGCGCCTGCTCACCCGTCCGCGACACGCACCTCCAGGAGACGACATGCCCGGCTCGATCCAGCTGCACGCGTGGGAGTTCGACACGCACAACGCCGACAAGATGAGCGCGGTCCTCAGCGCGCAGGGGGCGTTCCCGTACGAGATGACGCAGCTGCAGTACCTGCAGCTGCAGATCCAGCTCCAGGCACGGCACATCCGCGAGGCCATCGGGGCGCAGCGGGTCGACGGCGTCCTCCCGGTGTTCCTCGCGCCGGAGTTCTTCTTCACCTCGCGCGAGAACCGGCCGTACGACTACGGCACGTTCTACAACGCCCTGCCGTACTTCGAGCAGATCAGCCGGGCGTACCCGCATGTGCTGTGGTGCCCGGGGACGGTGTGGTGGCAGGAGCGCGTGCTCGACCAGCGCTCCATCCAGTACCGGATCCACAACACGACGCTCGTGTACCAGGGCGGGCGGCTCCTACGCAGCTTCCAGAAGTCGCTGCTCTCGGGGATCGATCCCCTCGACACGGCGTCGCCCGTGCAGTGGGACCGCGACGACCCGGACTACGCGCGCATCGCCGAGAGCTCGCAGGATCCGTTCTTCGAGGCGCGGATGCCGGGGACCCAGGAGGTGGTCACGGTGGGGGTCGAGGTGTGCCTCAACCACATCGCCAGCTGGAACGGATCCACGGGCCGCGTCTCGCCCTACGGGGACCTCCGCACCCGGTACATGACCGGGCAGAGGCGGACAGCCGCGGACCCCGGGGTCGACGTGCACCTGCTGACGGCGGCGGGCATGAGCATCCACGACGAGGACGTGGCGGCTCGCGACGGCGGCGTCGTCCTCCGCGTGGACGGCGGACAGGGCGCCTATCCCCGGTCGCAGGCGGGATCCGTCACCCGGGCCGGTGCGGATCGCGCGGCGGCGCTGCGACAGTGGGCGCCGCAGATCGCGTACGCGCCCGCGGTCTACCGCGGCGCGGACCTCGCCGATCGGGTGGCGGTCTTCCCCGCATTGCCTCTGCGCTGAGGACCGGTCGCAGCGGGCGGCCGTCACGGGCGCATCTCGCGGGCCGCGCCGGTGACGGTTCCCCGCCAGCCGCGGACGCCGCCGCCGGGCTGGGGGACGATGGAGGCATGATCCTCAGCGCCGACGGCACCCTCACGGACGGGCGGGCGCTGATCGGCCCGGTCGAGGCCCCCGCACTGCACGTGATGACGTACAACATCCGGCGCCTGTTCCGCCGCTACCGGCCGGGCAGCCCCGACCGCTGGGCCGACCGCGAGCCGCTCCTCGCCGAGCTCCTCCAGCGCGAGCAGCCGGCGCTCCTCGGCACGCAGGAGGCGATGCCCACGCAGGGGCGCGCGCTGTCGCACGCGCTCGGGCGGCACTACCGGCGGATCGGGCACGGCCGCAACGCCGACGGCCACGGCGAGGGCTGCCCCACCTTCTACGACACGCGCCGCCTCGAGCTCACGAGCTGGCGGCAGGTCGCGCTGTCGGACACGCCCGCGGTCGCCGGGTCCCGCAGCTGGGGCAACATGGTGCCGCGGATCGCCGTGGTCGCCGACTTCGTCGACCGCGCGACGGGCCTCCCGCTCCGGCACGTGAACACGCACTTCGACCACCTCTCGCGCCGCTCGCGCGAGGAGTCCGCGCGGATGATGCTCGAGATCGTCGCCGAGGTGCAGGCGCCCACGATCGTCTCCGGCGACACCAACGCGGGCATCGACACGGAGCCGCACCGGCTGCTGATCGAGTCGGGCGCGCTGGTGGACGCGTGGCCCGCCGCGCGCGAACGGCTCACGCCCGAGTGGGGCACCTGGTCCAACTACAAGGCGCCGAAGCGCACCACCCGCCGGATCGACTGGATGCTCGTGACGCCCGACGTCGAGGTGGAGCGCGTCGGCATCAACACCACGCGCGTCGCGGGGCGCGCGCCGAGCGACCACGAGGCGCTGCAGGCGGTGGTGCGGTGCTGACGGACCCCACCTCGCCCACCCCGCCGGATGCACCGGCCCCGCCCGAGGACGTCGCGGCCTTCGCCGGGCTGGCCGGGCTCACCTTCCTGCAGCCGCCGCGCGGGATCACGGCGGTCCTCGCCGACGCCGTGCGCGTGATCGGGCTGCTCACGTTCCTCTTCTCCGTGTTCGCGTGGACGGGCGTCACCTCCGCGATGTTCGCGCTCGCGCTGCTCGGGCTCGTGGCGCCGCGGGGTCTCGGGGCGCGGCCCGGACTCGATCTCGCCATCGGGATCACGACGCTCGTCTCCGCCGCCAGCAATCGGCTCGACCTCTACGAGCGGCTGCCGTGGTGGGACATCCCCGCGCACCTCGTCACGACGGCCGCATTGGCCGCGCTCGTGATCCTGCTCGCCGACCGCGCCGGCGTCATGGTCGACCGGCGGCCGCTGCCCCTCGGGTTCCTCAGCCTCACGGTGGGCCTCGCGCTCTCGGCGCTGTGGGAGCTCGGCGAGTGGGCGGGGCAGACCTGGCTCGACCCGGGGATCCTCACGGGCTACGCCGACACGATCGGCGACATGGCGGTCGGCGGGCTGGGCGCGCTACTCGTCGCGCCGCTCATGCCGATGCTGCTGGCGCGGTCGCGGTGGATCGCGGGGGCGCCCGCGCGCTGATCCGCGGCGCCCGCGGTCGGGCCGTGCGGGACCGGGCCGTGCCGCAGCGCGGCGCCACGGCCGTCGGCCCGGCCCGGCCCGCGCCGCGCCGCGCCCCCACCCCCGCGCCCCCGTCCGCGGGCGCTGCTGCTCCTCGCGCGGGGGCGCTGCTCCTCCCCGCGCGGGCCACCCGTGTCCGCCGGAGGAGAAGTGCTCCGGGCGGGGTTTGGGAGGAGGAGCAGTCGGGTACGGGCCGACCATGCGCTCGCCCGGGAACCACCTCGAGGCCGTCCTGTTCGACCGGGACGGCACGCTCGTCGTGGACGTGCCGTACAACGGCGACCCGGACCTCGTCACCCTCATGCCCGGCGCCCGCGAGGCCGTCGACGCCGTGCGCGCGGCGGGCATCCGCGTCGGCATGGTGACCAACCAGTCCGGGATCGCGCGCGGCCTCATCACCCGCGCGCAGGCCGACGCCGTCAACGCGCGCGTGCAGGAGCTGCTCGGCGCGTTCGACCTCGTGCTGCTGTGCCCGCACGGATCCGACGACGGCTGCGACTGCCGGAAGCCGCGGCCCGGCATGGTGCTCGAGGCGTGCCGGACGTGGGGCGTGGATCCGTCGACCGTCGCGGTCGTGGGCGACATCGCCGCCGACATGGGCGCCGCCCGGAACGCCGGCGCGCGCGGCGTGCTCGTGCCGACGCCCGTCACGCGCGAGGAGGAGGTGGCCGAGGCGGAGCTGGTGGCCCCGACGGTCCTCGACGCGGTGCACCTCCTCATCCACGACCCCGCGCCCCGCCGCGTGCTCGTCGTGCGGCTCGACTCCGTGGGCGACGTGCTCATCTCCGGACCCGCGGTGCGCGCCGTCGCGGCCGACCCGCGCGTCGAGGTCCACCTGCTCTGCGGCCCGCGCGGCGCGTCCGCCGGCCGGCTGCTGCCCGGCGTCCACGCGGTGCACGTGTGGGACTCCCCGTGGATCTCCTCCCCCGCGCCCGCCGCCGACGCCGCGTCCGTCGATGCCCTGCACGCGATCCTCGCCGAGGTCGACGCCGACGAGGCCGTCGTCCTCACGTCCTTCCACCAGTCGCCGCTCCCGCTCGCGCTGCTGCTGCGGCTCGCCGGCGTGCGGCGGATCACGGGCGCCAGCGTCGACTACGCCGGCTCCCTCCTCGACGTGCGCCTGAAGCCCGGCGAGGACCTCGACGAGGACCAGCCCGAGCCCGAGCGCGCCCTCGAGATCGCCGCCGCGGCCGGGCATGCGCTGCCCGCGGACGACGACGGCCGCCTCGCGGTCCGCGAGGCCGAGCTGCCCGCCGAAGTTGCGGCGCTCCTCCCCGACGGCCCGTTCGCGCTCGTGCACCCGGGCGCCGCGGTCGGCGCGCGCTCGTACCCGGCCGACCAGCACCGCGACGCCGTGGCGCTGCTCGCTGCGCGCGGGATCCCCGTGGTCGTCACGGGCGGGCCCGACGAGCGGGACCTCACGGCGCACGTGGCCGGATCCGCCGCCGTCGACCTCGGCGGCCGCACCGACCTCGCCGGCCTCGGCGCGCTGATGCGCCGCGCGGCCGTGCTCGTGAGCGGCAACACCGGGCCCGCGCACCTCGCCGCCGCCGTGGGCCTGCCGGTCGTCAGCCTGTTCTCGCCCGTCGTGCCGCCGATCCGCTGGGCGCCGTACCGGGTGCCCGTGATCCTGCTCGGCGACCAGGACGCGCCCTGCAAGCTCAGCCGCGCGCGCGACTGCCCCGTGCCCGGCCATCCGTGCCTCGCCGGCGTCTCGCCCGCGGAGGTCGCCGACGCGGTCGAGCGCCTGCTCGCGACCACCGGCGGCACGGGCGGCACCGGCGCGCGCGCGGCCGCGGAGGTGCCCGCATGAGGATCCTGATGTGGCACGTCCACGGCGGCTGGACCGACTCGTTCGTGCGCGGATCCCACGAGATCCTGTTCCCGACGACGCCCGCCCGCGACGCGTGGGGCCTCGGCCGCGGCGGCCGCGACTGGCCGGCGAGCGCCCGCGAGGTGGATCCGTCGTCCCTGCACGACGCCGACGTCGACCTCGTGCTGCTCCAGCGGGTCGCCGAGGTCGAGGAGGCGGAGCGCCTGCTCGGCCGCCGCCTCGGATCCGACGTGCCCGCGGTCTTCCTCGAGCACAACACCCCGCGCGGCGCCCCGACCGAGACCGTGCACGCGCTGGCCGACCGCGACGACATCCCGGTGGTCCACGTCACGCGCTTCAACGCGCTCATGTGGGACACCGGATCCGCGCCCGCCACGGTCGTCGAGCACGGCGTGCCCGACCCCGGCGCGCTCTACACGGGCGCCTCGCGGTCGTTCGGCGCGGTGATCAACGAGCCCGTGCGCCGCGGACGCATCACCGGCACCGACCTGCTGCCCGCGTTCGCCGAGGTCGCGCCCGTCGAGGTGTTCGGGATGGGGACGGACCTGCTGCCCGGCGCCTTCCCGTCGCTCGGCGCGCGCATCGTCCCGCGCGGCGACCTGCCGACGGCCCGCATGCACCCCGAGCTCGCGCAGCTGCGCGCCTACGTCCACCCCCACCGCTGGACCTCGCTCGGCCTGTCGCTGCTCGAGGCGATGCACATGGCCATGCCGGTGCTCGTGCTCGACGCGACCGAGGCGTCGCGCGCGGTGCCGCCGGACGCGGGTGCGATCTCGTCCGACCCGGCCGACCTCGTGCGCGCCGCCCGGCTGCTGCTCGCGGATCCCGACGAGGCCGCACGCCGAGGCCGCGTCGCCCGCGAGGCCGCGCTCGCCCGCTACTCGCTCGGCCGGTTCCTCCGCGACATGGACGCGGTGCTGCACGACGCGGTGGACGCCGCCGCCGCGCGCCGGTCCCGCCGCGCGCCCGCCGGATCCGGCTCCCCGACTCCCCCGCACCACCCGCTCGACGAGAGGACGACACGATGAGGATCGCGATGATCTCCGAGCACGCCAGCCCGCTGGCCACCCTCGGCGGTGTCGACGCCGGCGGCCAGAACGTGCACGTCGCGGCGCTGTCCGCGGCGCTCGCCGACGAGGGCCACACCGTCACCGTCTACACGCGCCGCGACGACGAGGCGCTGCCCGCCCGCGTCGCCTTCGCGCCCGGCGTCGAGGTCGTGCACCTCGACGCCGGACCCGCGCGCGCCGTCCCCAAGGACGAGCTCCTGCCGCACATGGGCGAGCTCGCCGACGGGCTGCTCGCCGACTGGCGCACCAACCGGCCTGACGTGGTGCACAGCCACTTCTGGATGTCCGGGGTCGCGGCCCTCGACGCGGCCGCGCGCCTCGCGTCGTCGCCCGTCGGCGCCGCATCCGCCCCGCCCGTGCTGCACACCTTCCACGCGCTCGGATCCGTGAAGCGCCGCCACCTCGGCGCCGAGGACACGAGCCCCGCCGAGCGCACGCACCTCGAGCCCGGCGTCGGCCGCCGCGCCGACGCCGTGATCGCGACCTGCTCCGACGAGGCCGCCGAGCTCGTGCGCGCGGGCGTCGACGCGGCCCGCATCACCGTGATCCCGTGCGGCGTCGACATCGGGCACTTCACGCCCCGCGCCGACGACGCCGCGGGCGACGACCACGCCCCCATGCGCGTCATGGTCGTCGGCCGCCTGGTGCCGCGCAAGGGCGTCGACCTCGCCATCACGGCCCTCGGCATCCTCGCCGACCGCGGCCACCGTGACGTCGAGCTCGTGATCGTCGGCGGATCCGGCGACGCCGCGAGCGCCACCGAGGACGCCGAGGCCCGCCGCCTGATGGACGCCGCCCGCGCCGCCGGGGTCGCCGACCGCGTGCGCCTGCACGGCCGCGTCTCCCAGGCCGACATGCCCGCCGTGATGCGCACCGCCGACGTCGTCGTGTGCGCGCCCTGGTACGAGCCGTTCGGCATCGTGCCGCTCGAGGCGATGGCCTCCGGCGTGCCCGTCGTCGCGTCCGCGGTCGGCGGCCTCACCGACAGCGTGGTCGACGGCGTCACGGGGATCCTCGTGCCGCCGCGCGACCCCGCCGCCATCGCCGACGCCCTCGGGGAGCTGCTCGCGGATCCCGCCCGCCGCCGCGCCCTCGGCCGCGCCGGACGCGACCGCATGGAGCACGGCTACTCGTGGTCCGCCGTCGCGGCCCGCACCGCGGACGCCTACCGCTCCGCCATCCAGGCCGCCGCGATCGACGACCTGCCCGACGACCCGACCGTGGTCGACGCGCACCTCGACGCCCTCGCCCCGGTGCTCGCCGCCCTCCGGACGCACGCGCCGCGCCTCACCGCGTGGGGCAGCGAGATGGCCGACCGCCTCAGCCACGGCGCGCGCCTCATCGCGGCCGGCAACGGCGGATCCGCGGCCGAGGCCCAGCACCTCACGAGCGAGCTGGTGGGCCGGTTCGACGGCGACCGCCGCCCGTTCTCCGCGATCGCGCTGCACGCGGAGTCGTCGGCCGTCACCGCGATCGGCAACGACTACGGCTTCGACGAGGTGTTCGCCCGGCAGGTGCACGCGCACGCGCGATCCGGCGACATCGTCGTGCTGCTCTCCACGAGCGGCCGCAGCGTCAACCTGCTGAAGGCCGCGGCCGCCGCGCGCGCCGCGGGAGCGACGACCTGGGCGATGACGGGCCCGGGCCCGAATCCGCTCGTGGAGGCGTGCGACGAGTCCCTCGCGCTCGATGGCCCGTCGGCCAACGTGCAGGAGGCGCAGCTCGTCGCCGTGCACGCGATCTGCCGCTCGTTCGAGAGCCGCCTGAAGGCGAACGACCGGGCCGCCGCGCGCGCGTCGGCCGCCGCGGACGCCGCCCCGGCCGCGCCCGCCTCCGTCGCCAGCGCCGCTCCCGCTCCCGCCGCCGCTCCCGCCGCCGCGGAGGTGTCGGCATGAGGATCGTCGTGGTCGGCGACGTGCTGCTCGACGTCGACATGACCGGCGCCGCGCACCGGCTCAGCCCGGACGCGCCCGTGCCCGTCATCGAGGTCGAGGAGTCGCTGCCGCGTGCCGGCGGCGCGGGCCTCGTCGCCACGATGCTCGCGCGCGACGGCCACGACGTGCGCCTCGTCACCGTGCTCTCCGACGACCACCGCGCCGCGACGCTGCGCGCCTGCCTCGACCGGATCGAGGTGGTCGCCGGCCCGTCCGGCGCGCCCACGCCCGTGAAGACCCGCGTCCGCGCCGACGGCCACGCCATCGCGCGCATCGACGAGGGCTGCGCGCCGCCGCCCACGCCGGAGGCGACCCACGCGATGCTCGACGCGATCGCCACCGCCGACGCCATCGTCGTGGCCGACTACGGCCGCGGCGTCACGCGCGACCCGCGCCTTCGCGCCGCCCTCGACGCGCGCGCCGCCGAGGTGCCGCTCGTGTGGGATCCGCACCCCGCGGGCGAGCCGCCCGTCCCGAACACCGCGCTCGCCACCCCGAACCTCGCGGAGGCGCGCGCGTTCTCCGGCATCGCCGGTCGCGACGTCGCCGCGGCCGCCGACGCCGCCCGTCTGCTCCAGGCGAAGTGGGGCGTCGGCACGGTCGCCGTGACCATGAGCGAGCGCGGCGCGCTCCTCGTGTCGGCGCCCGCGTCGGGTGCGGCCGGGGCATCCATGCCCGTCGTCGTCCCCGCCCCGCTCGTCGCGACCGGCGACCCGTGCGGCGCCGGCGACCGCCTGGCGGCCACGGCCCTCGCGGCGCTGGCCGGCGGATCCGCGGTGGAGGACGCCGTGCGCGACGCCGTCGCCTCGGCCGCCGAGTACGTGGACGCGGGCGGCGTCGCCACCCTCGTCGGCCCGCCCGCCGCGCGCCCCATCGGCGGCCACGCGGCCAGCGCCCTCCAGGTCGTGCGCGCGACCCGCGCCGCCGGCGGCACCGTCGTCGCGACCGGCGGCTGCTTCGACCTCGTCCACGCCGGCCACGCCCGCACGCTGGCCGCGGCCCGCGCGCTCGGCGACTGCCTGGTCGTGCTCCTCAACTCGGACGACTCGGTGCGCCGCCTCAAGGGACCCGAGCGCCCGATCATGACCGAGGAGGACCGCGTCGACCTCCTCATGTCGCTCGGCGTGGTGGACGCGGTCGTGCTCTTCTCGGAGGACACCCCCGAGGAGGCGCTGCGCTCCCTCCAGCCCGACCTCTGGGTCAAGGGCGGCGACTACCGCGCCGAGGACCTCCCCGAGTCGGCGGTCATCGCCGAGTGGGGCGGCCAGGCCGTGACCGTCCCGTACCACCCCGGCCGCTCGACCACGAAGCTCGCGGGCGCGCTCGCCCGCGTCGGCTGAGCCCTGCTCCGCTGATCCCCTGATCCGCACGACTCCCCCGCACCTCCGCGCCGAACGGGCGCGATCCGCACCACGGAAGGAACACCCATGACCGACTCCCCCCGCCCCAGCACCGGCCGCGTCCTCATCACCGGAGGCGCGTCCGGGCTCGGCGCCGCGGTCGCGCAGGCGGTCCTCGCGGCCGGCGGCGAGCCCATCGTGCTCGACCTCGACACCTCGAGCGTCACCGGCATGGAGGCGCACCGCATCGACGTCTCCGACACCCGCGCCACCGAGGCGCTCGTCACGGAGATCGCGCAGAAGCACGGCGGGCTGGATGCCGTGGTCACCGCCGCGGGCATCGACCGCTGCGGCCGCCTCGTCGACGTCGCCCCCACCGAGTGGGAGAAGGTCATCGGCGTGAACCTGATGGGCACGGTCGCCGTCGTGCGCGCGGCGCTGCCGTTCCTCACCGAGTCGCACGGCCGCGTCGTCACCGTCGCGTCGTCGCTCGCCATCAAGGCCGTCTCCGACGCGACCGCCTACTGCGCCTCGAAGTTCGGCGTGCTCGGCTTCACGCGGGCCCTCGCCGCCGAGACGAAGGGCGAGGTCGGCGTGACCACGCTGATCCCCTCCGGCATGAAGACCCACTTCTTCGACGACCGCGACCCGAAGTACAAGCCCGGCTCCGACGCGAACCTCAACGACCCGGCCGCCGTCGCCGACTCGGTGATGTTCATCCTCGGCCAGCCCCGCGGCTGCGAGATCCGCGAGCTCGTCATCACCCACGAGCTCGAGGACAGCTGGCCGTGAGTCGCGGCTGACCCGCACCCTGCGCACGTGACACGAGCCCGGTCCCGCATCGCGCGGGGCCGGGCTCGTGTCGTCCGTCGGGATCCGTCAGTGCATCGTCGCGAACCGCGTCATGATCTGCGCCGCCACGTTGATCCCCACGATCAGCACGATGCCCGTCGCCGGCGCCCACCACGCGTTCACGCGGCGCGTGCGGCAGACGACCGTCGCGACGAGGGAGAGCACGAGCACGGCGATGGTGCCCACCACCCAGAGCCGCGACGCCAGCTCGCCGAGGAGGTAGTCGCAGCCGGGCGTGGCGCAGACGACCGGGGTCCAGCTCGCGACCACCATCGCGATGAGGCCCGCGAACGCGAGCGCCCCCTCGGTCACGAGCAGGATCATCGCCAGCCGGGCGTCGTACGGCGGCCGGATCGGCTCGGGTCCCGCGAGGCTCGGGCGCTGCGCGGTCTGCTGCTGGCTCATGGTGTCCTCCGTCGGAGTCGGGGCCCGCGCATCGGCGGGTGGGCGTGACGGTACCGACCCGGGGCCCGGCGCGGAAGGGCGTTGCAACGCGGGCTCGGCTCACGTCGCCGCGAGGTCCATGAGGCCGCCGGTGCCGTACGTCACCGCGACCAGGACGACGCACCCGACGAGCGGCACCCACCACGCCGACCGCCGCCGCACGCTCCGGAGGACGACGGCCACCACCGACAGGATCAGGACGACCGCCACCGCGGCGCGCGCCGTCGTCATCACCACGTCCCCGAGCGCATAGTCGCAGGTGAGGGACGGGTCCGCGCATCGGTCGAAGAACATGCCGCTGAGGAGGACCTGCAGGTACGCGCCGCACGCGACGATCCCCTCGACGCCCAAGAGGATCACCACCGCGACCCGGTCACCCCAGCCCGGCGCCTTCCGCACGCGCGGCGGCTCCTCGAAGGCGTGCTCGTACTCGTCGTAGCTCATCCGCTCTCCGTCGCTCGGGGGATCCCGGCACCGTAACCGGCTCGTCGCGCACGCCGCGTGATCCCCACCCGCCCATCACCTGACCGTCCGGCCGTGAGCGGACATCGGCCGCGGATCCCTGGGGAGCGCGGGATAGCTTCCTGGGAGCGGACATCCGCAGAAAATTGGACACCATGAAGCACGACCCCCGCACCATCCGCACCGCGACCACCCTCCTCCTGGGTCTCGCCCTCACCGCCGGGATCCTCACCGCAGCATCCCCCGCCAACGCCGCCAGCAGCGGCGCCGCGAGCACCGCGCCCACGGCCGTCACCGCCGCCCCCACCGTCTCCGACGCCCGGCTCCGCTTCGGCGTCGCGACCCCCGGCGGTCCCACCGCCGGCGGCGAGCTCGACCAGGTCGCCGCGCAGGTCGGCGAGGACCCGAGCATCGTGCTCTCGTACGCCGACTTCACGCAGGCGCCGCCCATCCAGGCCCTCGACGAGGTCCGCGCCCGCGGCGCCGAGAGCCTCCTCACCTGGGAGCCGTGGAAGGCCGGCGCCGGCGTCGACCAGCCCGGCTTCTCGAACGCGAGCATCCTCGCGGGCGACCACGACGCGTACCTCCGCGAGTGGGGCACCCAGCTGGCCGCCTGGGGCGGTCCCGTCTCCCTCCGCTACGCGCACGAGATGAACGGCGACTGGTACCCGTGGGCCGAGGGCGTCAACGGCAACGCGGCGGGCTCCTACGCCGCCGCGTGGAAGCACGTGCACGACGTCGTCGTGGGCCAGGGCGCCACCAACGTGCGCTGGGTGTGGACGCCGAACGTGCCGTACACCGGATCCACCCTCCTCGCCGGCCTCTACCCGGGCGCCGCGTACGTCGACGTCGTCGGGCTCGACGGGTACAACTGGGGCACCGGCGTCGCCGGCCGCGCCTGGGTCTCGCCGTCCGACCTCTTCGGCTTCGGCCTCGAGCGGCTGCGCGCCGTCGCGGCGGGCAAGCCGATCATCATCGCGGAGACCGCGTCGTCCGAGGTGGGCGGATCGAAGGCCGCCTGGGACACCGACCTCGTCGCGTTCCTGCAGGCCCAGCCCGACGTGGTCGCCTTCGTCTGGTTCGACATGGACAAGGAGGCGGACTGGCGCATCGGCAGCTCCGCGTCCTCCACCACGGCCATCCGCGACGCGCTCGCCGCCCGCCGCGTCTGACATCCGCTCAGCCCCCGCCACCGGATCCCGTCGCGAGACGGACATCCGGTGGACGGAGGGCACCGAAGAACATACGATCGCATACATCCCTCGGGGGAAGGACCCTAACGCCATGCCCACTCGTCGCCGCCTCAAATGCGCTGTCGTCACCGCCGTCGCGCCCGCGGTCGTGACGGCGACCGTCCTCGTCGCGCCGGCCGCCGCCACCCGCGCGGCTGCCGCGGAGGTCGTGCCCACCGCGCCCGCCGCGATCGTCCTCTCCGTCGCCTCCGGGCCGGTCGGCACGCCCGTGACCGTCACCGGCACGGGCTTCGCCGCCAAGAAGCCCGCGGTCGTCGCCGTCGGGTCGACCACGAAGCGCATCACGACCACCGCCGCCGGCCGCTTCACGACCGCCGTCGCGATCCCCCGCACCTCGCTCTCGACCATCAGGATCACCGCGACCGCGGGCACACGCTCGGCTGCATCCACGTTCACGGTCACGCCGGCGAAGTCGAGCGGATCCGCCCGCCTCGGCGCCCCGGCGCCCGCGCCCACGGCGACCCCCGCCCCTGCCGCGACGCCCGCTCCTGCGGCGACCCCCGCGCCCGCTCCCGCGACGACGCCGGCCACGCCCGCCGCCTCCGCGCCCGCCGCCTCCTCCGCCCCGGCCATCAGCTCCGCGCGTCTGCGCCTCGGCCTCTCGACCCCCGGCGGGCCCACGGCGAACGGCGAGCTCGATGCGGCATCCGCGGAGCTCGGCGAGAGCCCGTCCATCGTGATGAGCCACGTCGACTTCACGAACCCCGCCCCGATCGCGGGCCTGAAGAGCGTCGCCGCGCGCGGCGCCGACAGCCTCCTCACCTGGGAGCCGTGGAAGGGCGGCGCCGGCACGAGCCAGCCCGCGTACTCCAACGCGCGCATCATCGCCGGCGACCAGGACGCCTACATCCGCTCCTGGGGCGCGGACCTCGCGAAGTACGGCAAGACCGTGTACCTCCGCTACGGCCACGAGATGAACGGCAACTGGTACCCCTGGTCGGACGGCGTCAACGGCAACGCGCCCGGCTCCTACGTCCAGGCGTGGAAGCACGTGCACGACCTCGTCGTCGCGCAGGGCGCCACCAACGTGAAGTGGGTGTGGAGCCCGAACGTGCCCTACCCCGGATCCACCGACCTCGCCTCGCTCTACCCGGGCAGCGACCAGGTCGACGTCGTCGCGCTCGACGGCTACAACTGGGGATCCGCGCCCGGCCAGCGCTGGACGGATCCGGCCGCGCTGTTCGGCCCCGGCATCGATCGCCTCCGCGCGGTGGCGCCCGGCAAGCCGCTCGTCATCGGCGAGGTGGCGTCGAGCGAGGTCGGCGGATCCAAGGCCGCGTGGAACCGCGACCTCGTCGCCTACCTGCAGGCGCAGCCCGACGTGCTCGGCTTCGTGTGGTTCGACTTCCAGAAGGAGGAGGACTGGCGCCTCGACAGCAGCGCCGCCTCCGCCGACGCCCTCCGCGACGCCCTCGCGCTGCGGCGCGGCTGACGCGCTGCCCGCCTCGCGCGCACGGCGAGCGCATGCGGCGCGCCCAGCCCGCGTCCAGTCCGCGCACGGCGGGCGCCCGATCCCGACGACCTACCATCTGACGAGCGCTCCCCGCCGGCGGAGCACCCGATGAGGAGGCGCACGTGACCCGGGCGCATCGTCGACGCGAGACCGCGCTCGCCCTCGCCGCCGTCCTCGTCGGGCTCCTGATCCTGCCGGCCCCGCCCGGCGGCGGCGTCGACGCGGGGTTCGCGCAGCTCGACCGGTACGCCGCCCTCTCCGACTCCCAGGCGCAGCGCATGATCGCCGCGCACCCGTCCCTCGAGCTGCAGGTGCGCGACGCCGCCCCCGCCCGCGTCGTCAGCTGGTGGGCTGCCAAGGACCGCAAGCGCCAGCGCACCCTGATCCGGCACTCGTCGGAGCTCATCGGCAACCTCGACGGCGTCGACTACGCCTCCCGCGACGCCGCCAACCGCCGGCAGCTGAAGGCCGAGATCGCGACGGAGCGGGCCGCCGTCGCGGCGCACCCCGACGACGCCGACGCGCACGACCGGCTCACGGCCCTCACCGCGATCCACGAGGCGCTGCGCGCGAAGGGCGGGCCGCGGCGCACCCTCGTGTCGCTCACCCACCGGGATCCGCCGCTCGCCGCCATCGCGGTGGGCGACCTCGACACCGCGCGCCAGGTCACCTTCACCGTCCCCGGCATGGGCACCTACACCGACGACATGCAGCTCTGGACCGAGACCGCGCAGAACGTCTACGACGCGCAGGCGTCCGTGGGCGCGCCGGGCGCGCATGCCGTGGTCGCGTGGATCGGCTACCGCACGCCGACGCCCGGGATCGACGCGACGCTCGGCGACAGCGCGGAGCGCGGCGCCCCGCTGCTCGCCAGCGAGATCCAGGGGCTCTGGGCGGCGCGCGCGCACGGCGACCTCTCGAACGTGAGCGTCATCGCGCACTCGTACGGATCCACGATGGCGGCCGACGCGCTCGCGGCCCGCGACCTCGACGTCCATTCCTTCGTGATGCTCGGCTCGGCCGGCATCGAGGACGGCATCGACGACGCGCGCGACCTGCACGCCCGGCACGTCTACGCGGGCGAGGCGGCCGACGACGCGGAGGCGGTGTGGGGCCGGCTGTCGCGGCAGGATCCGCGCGCGCCCGGCTTCGGCGCCACCGTGATCCAGGTCGACGGCGATCCGTCGCGCGGCCTCCTCCCGGTGACCGGCCACGCGCCGGTGCTGCACTCGCGCTGGAACGACGACCCGCGGTCGGCGGCGTGGACGACCATCCAGGATCCGGCCCTGCGCAAGCAGGAGTACGCCGCCCACGAGCGCAGCTTCGGCTACCTCGACGCGGGCACCGAGTCCCTGCGGAACGCCGCGATCGCGACGACGTCGCACCCGACGGAGGCACTCGCGACCGCGGGGTGACGGGCGCGCGTCAGGCCGTCACGCGCTCCCCGAGCGACGCGCGCCGCAGCTGCTCGACGTCGGCGTGCACGTCGTCCACCTGCACGTCGACCACGTACGACGGGTCGTGCGCGCAGCGCTCCGCCGTCCAGCCGACCTGCGTCACGTCGACGCCGCAGACGGGGCAGCGCGTGGTCCAGCCCATGTGGATCCGGTGTCGGGTGCGGCCGAACGCCCCCGCGTTGATCACGTTGCCGAACCAGAACACGCCGACCGTGCGCGCGCCCACGGCCTGCGCGAGGTGGCGGGGGCCGCTGTCGTTGCCGAGCACGACGTCGGCGTGGGTGAAGAGGCCCGCCAGCTCGCCGAGGGAGAGGGAGTCGGCGAGCGAGGTGATCCGGTCGGCCTGCTCGGCGGGCAGCCCGTCGCGGCCGAGCGCGACGATGCGGTCGGCGTCGGCGGCGTCCGTCGCGTCGCCCACCACGACCACCTGCGCGTCGTCGGCCGCGGCCCGACGCGCGATCTCCGCGAACCGCTCCACGGGCCAGCGGCGGCGCACGTCCGTGGCGCCCGGGTGGATCACGACGAGCCCGCCGGGCGCAGCCGTCAGGTGCCGCGCGGCGGCGTCGCGCTCGGCGTCGGTCACCTCGACGACCGGCTCGAGGTCCGCGATCCGCGCGCCGGCGAGGCCCGCGACCTCGAGCCCGCGCAGCACCTCGTGCTGGTAGTACACGTACGGGATCACGCGCTCGAGCCGCTCGGCGTCATCGGTCGCGGTGCCCACCGTGTGCCGCGCGCCCAGCCGCAGCAGGAACGGGTTGGAGTTGCGGCCGCCGCCGTGCACCTGCACGGCGAGGTCGAAGCGGCGCTCGCGCATCCGGGCGGCGAACGCCTCGACCTCCGCGGGGTCCGGATCCGTGCCCGGCACGTCCCGCACCCCGTGCGCGACCGGCAGCACCTCGATCTCCTCGGGCGCTCCCGGGCGACCCGCCAGCAGCGCGCGGTGCAGCGGCGTGCCGAGCAGCGTGATCCGCGCGCCCGGGTACGCGGCCCGCAGCGCCACGATCGCGGGCAGCGCGAAGATCAGGTCGCCGAGCCCGCCGCCGCGCAGCACGGCGATGGAGCGGACGCGAGGGAAGGTCTCGTGGAGCGGGGCGACGACGGGCACGGGCGGGCCTCCTGGTCGGGCGGGCGGGTCCCCCTCCCCGTTCCCCGCGGCGGGTGGGTCGAAACGGGGGCGCCCCTCAGGTCGCGTCCGCCGGCCGCGCGTCCGCCCGCGGCGCCGCCGCGCTCTCGCGCACCACGAGCCGCGTCGGCACGATGCGCTCGCCCGAGGGCTCGCGGCCGTCGAGCATCTCCAGCAGCACCTGCATCGAGCGGCGGCCGATCTCGGTGAAGTCCTGGTGCACGGTGGTGAGCGGCGGCCAGAACGAGCTCGACTCCTCCGTGTCGTCGAAGCCGACCACGCTGATGTCGCCCGGCACGTCGCGCCCGAGCTCGTGCAGCGCGTGCATGATCCCGAGCGCCATCTGGTCGTTCGCGGCCACGATCCCGGTGATGTCGGCGCGCTGTCCGAGCTCCTTGCCGATGCGGTAGCCGGACGCGGTGGTCCAGTCGCCCTGCGCGGGATCCTCCGGGGAGAGCCCGGCGTCGACCATCGTCGCCCGCCACTCCGCCGCGCGCCGGGCCGCCGAGTACGAGGTGGACGGGCCGGCGACGTGCACGATCGCGGTGTGCCCGAGGTCCAGCAGGTGCTGGGTCACGAGGCGCGTGCCCTGCTCCTGGTCGGTGTCGACGACCACGAACGGGTCGCCCGCGTCGGAGTCGATGATCACGACGGGCAGCCCCACGGGGATGATCACGTCGGCCCGGTCGAGCATGTGCGCCTCGATGATGATGACGACCCCGTCGACCGCCTCCTCCTGCAGCCGGCTGAACGCCCCGGCCACCTCGCCCTCGGTGGGGTGCGGCACGGGCATCAGCGTGATCGTGTACCCGGCGTCGGACGCGGCCGTGACGATCGCGTCGAGCGTGCGCATGTTCCCGAGGGTCGAGAGCGTGAACATGATGATGCCGATGCTGCGGAAGCGGCCCGTCTTCAGCGCCCGGGCCGCGCTGTTCGGCCGGTAGCCGAGCTCGGCCATCGCGTCGACCACGCGCTGGCGGGTCGAGGCCTCCACGTTCTGCGCGCCGTTGGACACGCGGGAGACCGTCTGCGCGGAGACGCCGGCGTGCGCCGCGACGTCCGCCATCGACACGGTGCGGCCGCCGGGCGTGCGCCGGCCACCCGACTTGACGGCCGACGGTGGAGATGTCATGGTTGCGAGCATCACAGATGTTTGCGCAAACACCCAATCCTCCCGAGGTGGGTGACAGCCCACCCCCCATGGGCTAGGAGCGCCGCGATCCCCCGACGAAGTGGAAGCACATGACGACGATGTCGACCTCGGCCGCCCGGCCGAAGGCGCCCGACGCGGCCCGCCCCAGCGGTCCCCCGATGCGACGCGACAAGCGACGCTGGACCGGGCTGGGCTTCGTGGCCCCGTTCCTCGTGGTCTTCCTCGTGGTGCTCATCGCGCCCGTCGGCTACTCGATCTACCTCAGCCTGTTCCAGGAGCGGATGATCGGCGGCAACTCGTTCGTCGGCATCGACAACTACACGCGTGCCTTCCGGGACGCGCAGTTCTGGGAGGCGCTCGGCCGCGTCACGCTGTTCCTCGTGGTGCAGGTGCCGATCATGCTGTTCGTCGCCCTCTTCGCGGCGCTCGCGCTCGACTCGGCCCGCCTCCACCTCACGGCGTTCTTCCGCATCTCGATCTTCCTGCCCTACGCCGTCCCCGCGGTCGTCGCGGCGCTCATGTGGGGCTTCATCTACGGCAATCGCTTCGGCCTCGTCGGCAACCTCGAGCAGGCCACCGGGTGGGACCTCCCCGACCTGCTCTCGCAGAGCTGGATCCTCGCGTCGATCGGCAACATCGTCACGTGGGAGTTCGTCGGCTACAACATGCTGCTGTTCTACGCGGCCCTCCGCGTCATCTCGCCCGACCTCTACGAGGCCGCCGAGCTCGACGGCGCCGGCCCCTTCCGCATCGTCACCGGCATCAAGCTGCCCGCCATCCGCGGCGCGCTCGTCATCGGCGTGATCTTCTCCATCATCGGCAGCTTCCAGCTCTTCAACGAGCCGAACATCCTGCAGACGCTGGCGCCGAACGGGATCAGCTCGTTCTTCACGCCGAACATGTACGCCTACAACCTGTCCTTCGCGGGACAGGAGTTCAACTACTCCGCCGCCATCGCGATCATCATGGGCGTCCTGACGATGGTGGTCGCCTACGTGGTGCAGCTCGTCGGCACCCGGAAGGACAGCTGACCGTGTCGACCCTCACCGGAACCCCCATCGCCGCGCCCGACGCCGGCACGCCCGTCCGCGACGCCCCTACGGAGCGCTCCCCGAAGCGCCGCAAGAGCGCCGGCGCCCCGCGCGAGCGCCGCAGCATCGTGCTCACCATCGTGATGTCGCTGCTGCTGATCTACTCCGTGCTCCCGCTCTTCTGGCTCCTGGTCAACTCGACCAAGACGCAGGACGCGCTGTTCAGCTCGTTCGGCCTCTGGTTCTCGGGCGACTTCGCGCTGTGGGACAACATCCAGGGCGTGCTCACGTACGGCAACGGCGAGTTCGTCCGCTGGCTCGGCAACACGCTGATCTACGTGGTCGTCGGCGCGGGCGGCGCCACGCTGCTCGCCACCCTCGCGGGCTACGGCCTGGCGAAGTTCGACTTCCCGGGCAAGAAGATCGTGTTCGCGGTGGTGCTCGGCGCCGTCGCGATCCCCGGCACGGCCCTCGCGGTGCCGACCTTCCTGCTGTTCAGCCAGATGGGCCTCACGAACACCCCGTGGGCGATCATCCTGCCGTCGCTCATCAGCCCCTTCGGCCTCTACCTGATCTGGACCTACGCGGTCGACTCGGTGCCCACCGAGATCCTCGAGGCGGCCCGGATGGACGGCTCGAGCGAGCTCCGCACCTTCTTCACGATCAGCCTGCGGCTCCTGTCGCCCGGCCTCATCACGGTGCTGCTGTTCTCAATCGTCGCGACCTGGAACAACTACTTCCTGCCCCTGATCATGCTGAGCGACTCCCGCTGGTACCCCCTCACGGTGGGCCTCAACCAGTGGAACGCGCAGTCCACCACCGTGGGCGGCCAGCCGATCTACAACCTCGTCATCACGGGCTCGTTCCTCGCGATCATCCCCATCGTGATCGCGTTCCTCTTCCTCCAGCGCTACTGGCAGTCCGGCCTCTCGGCCGGCGGCGTCAAGGCGTAGCGCCCTCCGACAGCTCCACCGCACCTCCCCTCACCACCACGAAGAAGTGAAAGGCACCACCATGTCCATCTCGTTCCCCCGCAGGGCGAAGCGCGCCATCGCGCTCGGCCTCGGCATCGTCCTCGCGGGCTCCCTCGCGGCGTGCTCCTCCGGATCCGGCGGCGCCAGCGCCGACTCCGCCTCGGCCGACGACCTCGCCAAGGCCCTCGACACGCAGTCCTCCATCACCGTCTGGGGCTGGGCCCCGGCCATCAAGCCGATCGCCGAGGCGTTCGAGAAGGAGCACCCGAAGGTCACGGTCGACGTGCAGAACGTCGGCACCGGCGCCGACCAGTACACGAAGCTCCAGAACGCCATCAAGGCGGGCAAGGGCGCTCCCGACGTGGCGCAGATCGAGTACTTCGCGATCCCGCAGTTCGCGCTCGGCAAGTCCCTCGCCGACCTCTCGGGCTACGGCTACACGGACCTGAAGGACCAGTTCACGGCGTCCACCTGGAACGCGGTCACCGAGGGCGACGCCCTCTACGCGCTGCCGCAGGACTCGGGCCCGATGGCGATGTTCTACCGCCAGGACGTCTTCGACAAGTACCAGATCGCCGTCCCCACCACGTGGGACGAGTACGTGGCCGCGGCGGAGAAGATGCACGCCGCCGACCCGAACCAGTACATCACCAGCGACTCCGGCGACGCCGGCTTCACCACGAGCATGATCTGGCAGGCCGGCGGCAAGCCCTACAAGGTCGACGGCGACAAGGTCACCATCGACATGCAGGACGCGGGCGCCAAGAAGTACACGGCCATGTGGAACCAGCTCGTCGCCAACGGCTCGCTCGCCCAGACCCCCGGCTGGACCGACGAGTGGTTCCGCGGCCTCGGCGACGGATCCATCGCGACGCTGATCACCGGCGCCTGGATGCCCGGCAACCTCGAGGCGCAGGCCACCGCGGGCTCCGGCCAGTGGCGCGTCGCCCCGATGCCGCAGTACACCGCGGGCGACACCGCGACCGCGGAGAGCGGCGGATCCTCCATCGCCGTCATGCAGCAGTCGGCCAACAAGCTCGTCGCGGCGGAGTTCGCGAAGTTCACCACCGCGAACGAGGAGGGTCGCAAGATCTCCTTCGACGCCGGCGGCTTCCCCTCCACCACGGCGGACCTGAACAGCCCCGAGTTCCTGTCCGAGGCGCCCGAGTACTTCGGCGGCCAGAAGATCAACGAGGTGCTCAGCGCGGCCTCGAAGGAGGTCGTCCCGGACTGGCAGTACCTGCCCTTCCAGGTCTACACGAACAGCATCTTCAGCGACTCGGCCTCGTCGGCGTACTCCGCCGGCACCTCGCTCGACCCCGTCCTCGAGGCGTGGGGCAAGGCGGCTGCCGAGTACGGCCAGCAGCAGGGCTTCTCCGTCGACGTGAAGTAGCGACCGCACGACCTGCACGACCCGAGGGGAGGTGCGACGCGAGTCGCGCCTCCCCTCTCCCATGCCCCGCCTCACCCAAGGACACGACATGCCCGGCCTCCCCGCCACCAGCGCCCGCTTCCGCATCGGCGCCGACGACTTCGAGCTCGACGGGCGCCCCCACCGCGTCATCGCGGGCGCGCTCCACTACTTCCGCGTGCACCCCGACCAGTGGGCCGACCGGATCCGCAAGGCGCGCCTCATGGGCCTCGACACCATCGAGACGTACGTCGCCTGGAACGCGCACTCCCCCGAGCGCGGCGCCTTCGACACGAGCGCCGGGCTCGACCTCGGCCGGTTCCTCGACCTGGTGCACGCGGAGGGCATGCACGCGATCGTGCGCCCGGGCCCGTACATCTGCGCGGAGTGGGACGGCGGCGGACTCCCCGGCTGGCTGTTCGAGGACCCCGCGGTGGGCGTCCGCCGCAGCGAGCCCCTCTACCTCGCGGCCGTCGACGAGTTCCTCCGCCGCGTGTACGAGATCGTCGCGCCGCGGCAGATCGACCACGGCGGGCCCGTGGTCCTGGTGCAGATCGAGAACGAGTACGGCGCGTACGGCGACGACGCCGAGTACCTCCGGCACCTCGTCGACCTCACGCGGGAGTCGGGCATCATCGTGCCGCTGACGACCGTCGACCAGCCGACCGACGAGATGCTCGCGCGCGGCAGCCTCGACGAGCTGCACCGCACCGGGTCCTTCGGCTCGCGCGCCACCGAGCGCCTCGCGACCCTGCGCCGCCACCAACCGACCGGGCCGCTCATGTGCAGCGAGTTCTGGGACGGCTGGTTCGACCACTGGGGCGAGCACCACCACACGACCTCGGCCGCGGACGCCGCCGCCGAGCTGGACGCGCTCCTCGCCGCGGGCGCGTCCGTGAACATCTACATGTTCCACGGCGGCACGAACTTCGGCTTCACGAACGGCGCCAACCACAAGGGCACGTACCAGTCGCACGTCACCTCGTACGACTACGACGCCCCGCTGGACGAGACCGGATCCCCGACACCCAAGTTCTTCGCGTTCCGCGACGTGATCGCCCGCTACCGGTCGGTGCCCGACGAGGTGCCCGCGCAGCGCGGCGACGCGCCCGCCTTCGCGACGGCGTTCGACGCGGTCGTGCCGCTCGAGGACCTCGTGACGGATCCCGCCGCCTGGCGTGCGACGCCCGCCGTGCCGTCGATGGACGCGCTGGGCGTGTTCCGCGGCTTCGCGCTGCACCGGGTGGCGCTGCCCGCGTCCGAGCGGACGCGCGTGCTCGCGTTCGGCGAGGTGCGCGACCGGGCCGTCGTGTCGGTCGACGGCGTGCGGATCGGCGTGATCCAGCGCGACCAGCACGAGACGGCGATCGCGGTGCCGCCCGGGCGGATCCTCGAGGTGCTCGTGGAGGACCAGGGGCGCGTGAACTACGGCGTGCGCATCGGCGAGGCGAAGGGCCTCATCGGTCCGGCCACGCTCGACGGCGAGGAGCTCACGGGCTGGGAGAGCCAGCCGCTCGACCTCGGCGCCATGGCCGCGGCGGTGGCCTCGGCGTCCGCCATCGCGGCCGCGCCCGGGGAGCCGGATGCGCCGGTCCGCTTCCTCGACGGACCCGTGCTCGCGCACGCGTCGTTCGAGATGGCCGAGCCCGCCGACCTGTTCCTCGACACGCGCTCGTGGGGCAAGGGCGTCGCGTTCGTCAACGGCTTCGCGCTCGGCCGCTACTGGACCCGCGGCCCCCAGCACACGCTCTACGTGCCGGGCGCGCAGCTCCGCGCGGGCCGCAACGACCTCGTCGTGTTCGAGACGGGCGCGGCGGCGGATCCCGTCGTGGCGTTCCTGGCGCAGCCGGAGCTGGGGCACCTGGAGTCGTAACGGCGCGCGGCCGCAGCGCTCAGCTGACGAGCTTCTCGGCGACGAGGAGCTCGTGCACCGCGCGGCGCACGAGCTCCGCCTGCTCCAGCCCGCTGCGCCGCTCCAGCTCGCGGAAGGCCGCGGAGTCGGCGGCGGAGATGACGGCCCGGACGACCGACTCGGAGGCGGGGCTCGGGTCCGGGTCGGCGTCCGGGCCCGCTGCCGCGCGCTTCTCGGCCTCGTATCGCCGGGCGTCCTCGATCGCCCGCTCGACGGCCTCCATCGAGCCGTACTCGCGGAGCATGAAGGCCCGGCCGTGGGCGGCCGCGGCCTCGCCCGTGAGGATCGGGCCGACGCCCCGGACCGGCGTGGCCGGATCCGTCAGACGCCGTGCCAGCTCTTCGTACTCGGCCTCGGTCATGTCAGTCACCGGGGTGCTCCTCTCGATATCGGCGGTACTTCGGCCCGAGCGGCATCGCGTGGAACGCGATCGCCTCTCGCGTGGTCCCCGGGAAGGTCCTCACCAGGATCTCGACCTCGCGGTCGGTCTGTCCATGCGGATGGCCGGTGTACGGGGTGAGGCACTCGCGGGCCGCATCCTCGACGTGCAGATCCCTCCTGTACGTCGGATGCAGCAGCACGTGGATCTGATCGTCCCGAGGGACTCCGTGCTCGTCGGAGGAATGCGCCCATCGCGGTGTCATGCGCGCATCGTGCGGATCGATGCGCGATCAATGTAGCCGAGCGGTGGACCAGGGCTGGCGGCGATCATCGGGGAGGAACCCGCGCCCGTGTGAGAGCCGGGGGAAGTGGGTACGGGACGGGTGGCGCGCGAGCGCCCCCGCCCGCGCCGCACCGCGCGGGCCGCCGACCCGCACGAGGAGACCTGTGACCACGGACACCGCACTCGACCTGGATGCCCTGATCGACCCCGAGGAGCCCGAGGCCGGACCCGGGACGCTGCGGATCACGGATCCGCGCGACGGCTCGCCCGTGGGCGACATCGACGCGTCGACCTCCGACGAGGTCGACGCCGCGGTGCGCCGCGCGGTCGCCGCATCCGCCGCGTGGGCCGCCATGCCGCCCGCCCAGCGCGGCCAGGCCGTGCGCCGCGCCGCCCACGCGCTGGCCGAGCACGCGGAGGAGCTGGCCGAGCTCAACGCGCGCGAGACCGGCAAGCCGCTGGGCGACGCGCAGGGCGGCGTCGGCGCGGGCGTCGACACGCTGCTGCAGTACTCCGAGCTCGGGCCGGTGCACCGCGGGAAGAGCCTGCTCGGCACGCTCCCGAACGTCGACTTCTCGGTGCCGCGGCCGCGCGGCGTCACGGTCGCGCTCACGCCATGGAACGATCCGGTGGCGGTGGCCGCGGGGATCATCGGCGCGGCGCTCGTGATGGGCAACACCGTGATCCACAAGCCGAGCGAGCGCTGCCCGCACACGGGCGAGCTGCTCGGGAAGGTCCTCGCGGACGCGCTGCCCGAGGGCGTGCTCGTCTCCGTGGTGGGCGGCGGCGACGTCGGCGACCGGCTCGTCGCGCACGAGGACACGCGCGTGGTCGCGCACGTCGGATCCACCGCCGCGGGCGAGGCCATCGCCCGCCGCGCCGCCGGCACGCCCACGCACGTGATCCGCGAGAACGGCGGCAACGACCCGCTCCTCGTCGACGCGGGCGTGGACCCCGCGTGGGCCGCCGCGCAGGCCGCCCTCGGGTCCTTCGCCAACGCCGGCCAGATCTGCACCTCGGTCGAGCGGATCTACGTGCACCGTGACATCGCCGACCGCTTCACCGCCGCGCTCGTCGCGGAGGCCGAGCGCTGGAACTCCTCCGGCGACCTCGGCCCGCTGGTCGACGAGCGCATGCGCGACGCCGTGCACGAGCAGGTCGCGGAGGCGCTCACCGAGGGCGCCCGCGCGCTCGTCGGCGGGCACGTGCCGGACGGCCCCGGATCCCGCTACCCCGCCACCGTGCTCGTGGATTGCACCGACGACATGACCGTGATGACCGCGGAGACGTTCGGCCCGGTCGCCGCCGTGCGCGTGGTCGCGGACTTCGACGAGGCGCTCCAGCGCGCATCCGACGACCGGTACGGGCTCGCGGCGAGCGTGCTGACCGCGTCGATGGAGCACGCGCAGCGCGCCGCGGCCGAGCTGCCCGTCGGCACGATCAAGGTCAACGGCGTCTTCGGCGGCGCGCCCGGCGGCGCCGCCCAGCCCCGCGGCCGCAGCGGATCCGGCTTCGGCTACGGCCCCGAGCTCCTCGACGAGATGAGCACCACGACCGTCGTGCACCTGGGGCTGCCGGTGCTCGACGCGGGCGACGCGCGATGACCAGCGAGCTGCGCGGGATCATCGGCCTCCTCGCGGAGCGCCGGCCGACCGTCACGGTCATCGGCGACGTGATCCTCGACGAGTGGTGGCGCGGCCACAGCGACCGGATGACCCGTGAGGCGCCGGCGCCCGTCGTGGACGTGACCGAGCGGATCCAGTCGCTCGGCGGCGCCGCGAACACGGCCGTGAACCTCGCGAGCCTCGGCGGCACCGTGCGGATGGTCGGCCTCGTCGGCCAGGACGCCGCCGGCGACCGCGTGCGCGACCTGCTCGTCGCGGCCGGCGTCGACGTCACCGGGCTCGTGCACTCGCCGCGCCTGCGCACCACCACCAAGACCCGCATCGTGGGCGACGACCAGGTGATCGTGCGGGTCGACGACGTGCACCGCGGATCCGTGCACCGCGACGACGCGCGCGCCCTCGCCCGCGCCGCCCTCGAGGCCACGGCTGACGCGGACGCCGAGATCGTCTCCGACTACGGCACCGGCACGCTGCACGGCGTGGTGCTCGAGTCGCTCGCCGCCCGGTCGAGCCGCCCCGGCCTCACGGTGGTCGACGCGCATGATCCCGCCATCTGGGCGCCGCTCCGACCCGACCTCATCACGCCGAACGCGGGCGAGGCGAGCCGCCTCATCGACCGGCCGCTCGCGCGCGACGAGGACCGGGCCGCCGTCATCGCGGGGCTCGCCGACGCCGTGCTCGCCGCATCCGGATCCGCGACCGCCGTCGTCACGCTCGACCGCGACGGCACCGTGGTGCTCGGCGCCGGCGAGCCGTACCGCACGCGCGCGCACCCGGTGCCGGAGAAGCAGGCGTCCGGCGCGGGCGACACGTTCGTCGCCGCCCTCACGCTCGCGCGCGCCGTGGGCCTGCCGCTCGCCGTGAGCGCCGACTTCGCGCAGGCCGCGGCCGACGTCGTCGTGCGCCTCCCCGGCACCTCCGTCTGCTCCGCCGCGACCCTCGCCGACCACCTCGGCGAGACGCGCTCGCGCACCGTCAGCCAGGGCGAGCTCGTGGACCTCGTGGCCGCCGAGCGCGAGAAGGGCCGCCGGATCGTCTTCACCAACGGCTGCTTCGACGTGCTGCACCGCGGCCACACGACCTACCTCCGCCAGGCCAAGCGGCTCGGCGACGTGCTCGTGGTCGCGCTCAACAGCGACGACTCCGTGCGGCGGCTGAAGGGATCCGACCGGCCGGTGAACACGGCCGAGGACCGCGCGGGCGTGCTCGCCGAGCTGTCGTGCGTGGACGTGATCACCGTGTTCGACACCGACACCCCGATCCCGCTGCTCGAGGCGGTGCGGCCCGACGTGTACGCGAAGGGCGGCGACTACACGCCGGAGATGCTCGACGAGACCGCGGTCGTGCGCGGATACGGCGGCGAGGTGTCGATCCTCGGCTACGTGCCGTCGCAGTCGACGAGCTCGATGGTGGACCGGATCCGCGCGTCGGCGCCCGACCCCGGCTTCACCCGGCCGGCTGGGACGGCGACGTCGGCATCCGCGCCCGCGCCGGCTCCCGACCCCACGGCCCCCGAGACGGAACCGGAGCCTGCTCCGGGCGGCCCCTGATGCCCGCCGGTGCAGGCGCGGGCACGAGCCCGGGCTCGGGCTCGGGCTCGGGCTCGGGCTCGGGCGCGAACGCGAGCCCGGGCACGGGCACGGGCACGGGCACCGGCCGTCGCAGCCGCCGCTGGTCCGGCGAGTGGGGAGCCCGCCGCGCCCCGGACGCCCCGCGGATCGACGTGCTGATCCCGAGCGCCGGTCGCGCGGCCGAGCTCGCCGTCACGCTCTCGGGCCTCGCCGGGCAGGACGACCCGCCGTTCCGCGTGGTCGTGAGCGACCAGTCCGACGGCTTCCGCGCGTCCGTCGAGCCCAGCGTGCAGGGCATGGTCCGCGTGCTCCGGGCGCAGGGCCGCGAGGTCGAGGTGGTGGCGCACCTGCCGCGCCGCGGGATCGCGGAGCACCGGGCGTCGCTGCTCGCGCGCGCCACCGCCGACGCCGTGCTGTTCCTCGACGACGACGTGTGGCTCGAGCCCGGCATGCTCCGGCGGATGCACGACGCCCTCGACGCGCTCGACATCGGCTTCGTGGGCGCCGCCGTGCAGGGCCTCAGCTACCTCGACGACCGCCGGGCGCACGAGGCCGCCGCCTTCACGCCGTGGGGCGATGCCGTCGAACCGGAGCGCATCCGCCGCGGCACCCCGGCCTTCGACCGCTGGCCGCTGCACAACGCCGCGAACCTCGCCCACATCGCCGCCGACCTCGACCTCGAGGTCGACACCTGGCTCGCCTACCGGATCGCGTGGGTCGGCGGCTGCGTGCTCTACCGCCGCAGCGCGCTCGTGGAGACCGGCGGCTTCGACTTCTGGGAGCGGCTGCCCGAGCGGCACTCCGGGGAGGACGTCGCCGCGCAATGGCGGGTGATGGAGCGCTTCGGCGGCGCGGGCATCGTCCCGAGCGGCGCCGTGCACCTCGAGGCGCCGACCACGCTGCCCGTCCGCGAGGTGGACGCGTTCGACGTGGTGTTCGCGGAGGAGCAGGTGGAGCAGCCGGATCCGCCCGGGTCGCCGGATCCCCAGGAAGAGCACCTAGGCGACGTGCCGCCGGAGGAGTCGACTCGATCCGTGGGCGGTGCGGATCTCCGCGCCGACCGCTCCTGATCACCGACGAGAGGACACCCCATGGCCATCAACCCCATCGAGCTCCAGAAGCACCTCAGCGGCCTCGACTACCCGGCGTCGAAGGACGCGATCGTGAAGAAGGCGGAGGAGTCGGGCGCCGACTCCGACGCGCTCGACGCGCTCAAGAAGATCGCCGACAAGGAGTACGACGCCCCGACCGCGATCAACGCGGCGGTCTCCGACGCGAGCTGATCCGCTCCCTAACGACGCGACGGCCCCCGTCCTCCTGGTGAGGACGGGGGCCGTCGTGCGTGGAGCGCAGGCGTCAGGGCCGGTACTGATGCGGCTTCTCGAACCCCATCGGGTCGCCGTTCGACGGGTTCTGGCCGTCTCCGGTCATGCGGGCCTTGCCGAGCACGTAGATCACGCGCGTGAGGATGCGGCCGATCAGGCGGAGGACGGTCATGTCCCGACCGTATCGGCGCAGTCGGCAGGCCGGAAGGCGCCGGGCAGGATGGGGGCATGGACCACATCGACCCGCGCCGCATCGCCGCCGTGCTCGCCGACGCGGAGATGCGGGCGGCGTACGCGCGCGTCGTGCTCGGATCCTCGCTCGACGACGCCCTCGCGCACCTGTCCCCGGCGCGTCGGCGGAAGGCCGCGACCGCGCTCACCGGATCCGGCCTCGTGGCGCTCGACCCCGAGGGCACCGCGACCGCGCCCGACGCCGTCTTCCGCGCGATCCTCGCCCAGCAGCCCGCGACGCCGCCCGCCCGGGGCCTCGAGCGCTTCCTCCGCGAGGGCCGCATCGCGCAGTGGCCGGCCTCCCCGGCCGACCTCGACGACCTGCTCCGGCACGTGGTCACCCAGGTGCTGGAGCCGGACGAGGTCCTCGATGAGAGGGCGCTCACCGCGCGCCTGGTCCGCCTCACCGACGACCACGCACTCCTCCGCCGCCACCTCGTGGACGCGGGCCTCGTGCTGCGGACGCGCTCGGGATCGGAGTACGCGCGGGCGGAGGCGGACGCGGAGGTGGAGGCGGAGGACGCCGACGCGGACGAGGAGGGCGCGGACGCCGACGCGGACGCGGAGGGCTCGGACGCGGACGCGGCCAGCCCGACGGGCGCGACCGCCTAGCGCCCGCGGTCTGCGCGCGCCGGCCCGACCCGGCCCGGTGTCGTGCGCGCAGGCGTCGTCCGGCCCGTCCGAGTGATCCCCGGCAGCGCCCGCGCCTGCGGCACCTCCGCCACCGGCCCTGACCGCGTGGGCACCAGCGGCCCGCCCCGCGTCGCCCGCGACATGTCCGTCTCCAGGGTCGCGGGCGCCCGCGGATCCGCCAGCTCCTGCTCCGCCGTCTTCCGATACACGCGGTACCGCGACACCGCCGGCGACTCCTCCGCGACCATCCGCGCGTTCGCCTCCGGCCGCGACCCTCCGCCCGGCTCCCCGTACACCCACGCCCCGAACTCGCTCGGGACCCACCGGCCCCCGAGCCCGTCACCCTTCTCCGCGCGCTCGTCGCCCTCGCGCCACCGCGTCCGGATCCGCTCCTCCGACACCTCCCGCGGCACCTCCACGTCCACGACCTGCACGTCGTACCCGGCACGCTCCAGCTCGCCCATGATCTGCCGCGCCTTCGTGTCCGAGCTCAGGACCGTGTCGATGATGACGTTCTTCCTTTCCGCGATCGCGTTCTGACGAAGAGAGTCCGCCATCGCCGCGGATTCCGCGTGGACCAGTGACGACAGCTCCATCGGGTGGAAACGCTCCCCGTCAGCCTCGAGCTCCCGCACAGCGGCCGGCTTGATCCACGACTCGTAGCTTCCGTCCGCCACCGCCTCGCGCAACAGCCGTTCCTTGAAATCGTCCGCGTCCACTACGAGGAAGTGATCGGATCGGGGACCGAGGACGCGCTCACGAATGGAGCTCTTGCCTGCACCGGGCGGCCCCGCCAGGACGATCGCGCGACTCTCCGCTCGCAGATCCGGCACATCCGAGACCGCTTCCCTCTGCAGCTTGTCGAGGAGCGATTGTCGGCTCTGGGTGGGCTTCCCCCCGTCCCACCATCTCGGGTTGTTGATCGTGGCACTCGGAGCGTCCCAGGCGATGGGCCCGCCCTCGGGCGAGAGCTGTCGCAGGGTCGCCAGGTGATCGAGGGCCTTGTCCTCCGGCATCTTCAGTCTCCGGAGACGTGGAGCCTCTGGACGACCTCGCCGTAGGTCTCGATGTCCAACAGGTCATTCGTGGTCGCCCGGGAGACGTCCATGAACGTCCCCGGCGGATTGACGACGAGGTCGTCGTACCCCTCCACCTCGTCTCGCGGCACGTAGGGAAACCGCACCAGCTCATCGACCAGCCGATCCCGATCCAGCATCCCCACCGAATACCGCTCGCAGATCTCGTAGGGCGTCGCCCCGGAGAAGCCGTCGACCGCGACCCGCACCTCCCGCGCCGCGGCGATGCGATCCCGATCAGCCGGCTCGAACACCGCCAGATCCTGCATCAGCTTCGCCTCGGCATACCCGGAGTCCAGGAGCCGGCGCACCTCTCGCAGGTAGTCCAGCTCCACCAGTCGCAGCACGCGCAGCGCGCGCTCCGCAGGGCGCACCTCCGCCGGCACATCGAACAGACCCATCACGACCTCCTTGACCGCATCACTGAAAGAACGTCATCCCGCGCGCTCCGCCTCTCGCATCCGCCGTCGCCGCGGAGGCGGCTCGAGTGCGTGCACGATCGCGTCATCGCGGCAGCCCGGCACCGCCGAGCGGCCATCGAGCGGATCCGGATGCGGGAAGCAGCCAGGCTAGGGCACCCGCCGGTCTCGGCCCGAGCGCCACCGAGGTCGCCGGGTCCGCCGCCGCGCACCGCGCGCGTCAGCTCGCGGCGCGGTCGCCCTTCGGCACGAAGCCGGCCCGCTGGTTGCTCGTCTCGTCGAGGAGCCGCCGGACGGCCGCCTTCTCGATCAGCCAGCGTCCGCCCGGCCGCATGGCCGGGATCACGCCGTCGCGCAGCCAGCCGAGGATCGCCGGCCGGCTCTTCTGGAACAGCTCCATGAGGTGGCGGTGGGTGAGGTGGTCCGGGTACGCGTCGAGCGGATGCGGGTACGGCTCGTGCGGCGGCACCGGCACGGTCGACGTCGACTCGAGCCACTCGCGCACCTCGGACCGGAACGCGATCCACGAGTGGGAGATGCGGTGCCCGGGGATCGTCCCCTTCGCGAACCAGAGGCTCACGGTCGTCTGGCCGATGCCGAGCAGCCGCTGCAGGTCGGCCGAGCGCAGCGTCGCCGGGAGGTCGTCCCAGGGGTCTCGGTCTGCCATGCGCGCGTGCTGCTCCGGTCGGGTGCGGCGCGGGATGCTCGGATTTACCCGCCTGCGCAATTATCGCCGGACGCCCCGGGGCCACCGCAACCCGCCTGTCCCTACTCGGTCGCATGCCGGCACTCCCCGCCGCAGAGCGTCACGCCGAACACGCCGAAGAACGCCTCCGGATCCACGTAGCCGCTCACCGGCGCCCCCAGCGTCTGCGACTGCGGCAGCGCGCTCACCCGGGCGTCGGTGGACCCGCGCGCGTCGATCCGGATGTCGAGGTGGCACCCCGTGGACGGTCCGTTCGACCCGACCTTGCCGATCTCCTGGCCGGCGGTCACCGTGTCGCCGACGTGCACCTCCATGTCCTGCTCGTACATGTGCAGGTAGCTGATGGTGTAGCCCGCCGCCGAGCGGACGGACACCGTGTAGCCGCCCGCCGTGGTCACGCTGCCGGCCTGCGCGGCGAGCACGGGCGAGCCGCAGGAGTAGCCGGAGCGGCCCGACGCGGATCCGCTCTCCCGGGTCTGGTAGTCGTTCGCCGGGTGCCAGGAGGAGGCACCCGCCGTCGGGCTGACGCGCGGGCCGTAGCCGGAGGTCTGGTCGAAGGGCGCCTTCAACGGCAGCACGGTGCCGCCGGCCGAGCAGCCGCCGGAGGGCGCGGCGGGCGTGGACGTGGCGGAGGGATCCGGCGTCCCCGACGCGGCGGGCGTCGCCGCCGGAGCAGCCGTCGCGCCCGACAGCTGCGCGACCACGTCCTCGGCCGGCTGCTGGAACCGCCGGTAGTGGTACGGGTCCTTGTTGATCTGCACCTCGTGGATCGCGAGGGTCGGCTCGAGCGAATCCCACCCCTTCACGGTCTGCAGCCGCTGGAGGAAGAGCTTCGCGCTCGACGTCGGGTCCATGCGCTCCTGCACCGAGCCCCACGACGACTGCTGCTGGAAGAGGCCGATCGAGTCGGCGATGGAGCCGTCCGGGTTCACCGCGTCGTCCCCGTAGTCGATGGCGCGGAGCGACGACTCGCCCATCGCCGCCATGACCCCGAGCACCTGCGCCTGCCGGGAGAGGCCGAGCCCGGCGGCGGCGTCCATGATCGCGGCGGCGTTGTCGAGCTGATCCCCCGCGTAGCCGTCGACGGGCGTGCGCGGGCCGGTCGACGAGGACGCCGCGCCCTGCGTCGTGCAGGCGGACGCGTCGTCGCCGCCGAAGCCGAACAGCACCAGGAAGACGATCATCCCCATCAGCGCGGCGGGCGTGCCGATGAGGATCAGGACCCCCTTGCCGCCGCCGTTCACTTGTCGCGGACGGCCTGGATCTCGTCCGCCAGCCACGGGGCCGTGGTCGAGGAGCGGACGAGCGCGACGTCGTAGTCGCCGTCGTCGGTGGGCACGCGCACGATGAGCGCGTACGCGGTGGGCGCGGGCATCACCGTGCCGGTGCCGGTCACCGCGTGGGCCGTGAGGCGCGACGGGATGGTGGGCACGAACGCGACCGCGCCCTGCTGCGACAGGAGCGGCGTCATCTGCCGCTCCCACTCGGCCTCGGCGATGCCCGGCTGCGCGTAGGTGCGCATGACCCGGTCGGCCGCCGCGAGCGCGGATGCCTGCGCGGCGGCGTCGGCTGTGGGCTCGGGCTCGGCCGCGGCGCCGTCGTCCGTCGCGCCCGGGGAGGAGGTGCCGGCGTCCGCGGCGCCGCCGGTCGTGCCCGCGGCTCCGGCGGTGCCCGGCGAGGCGACCGGATCCGCGGCGGCGCCCGACGCGCTCCCGTCGTCGTGCACGGTGACGCTCGCGCATCCGGCGGCCCCGAGCGCGAGGGCGGCGGCGAGCGCGACGGCACCCGCCCCGCGGACGGCGGACGAGCGCGCGGCGGGGACGCGCCGGGCGACGCCGCGCGCGACGCCCGCCCGCATCAGAGGCCCCGCGCCACGGCCGCCCCCGCGCGGAGCCAGGCCCGCTGCGTGGACGCCCGGAGCGCGCCGTAGTTGAGGACGTCGGCGCCGAGCGCCGGGTCGTACGGCACCGTGACGACGTCGCGCGCGAGGGGCGCGAAGCCGTCGGAGATCTTCGCGAGCTCGGCGGGGGCCAGGTCGTGCTTGTGCGCGCTGACCACCACGACCGCGCGCTCCGCGAGGTCGGCGAAGTGCCCGCCGCGCTCCGCGAGGCCCTCGATGAGGAGGGCCGCCGACTCCGCGGCCTTGGCCTCGCCGATGGTGGGCACCACGATCTGGTCGGCACGCTCGATGGCCCGCAGCCACATCGGGTCGGTCTCGTCGTTGCCCGAGTCGATGAGCACGAGCCGGTAGAACTTGGCGGCGACCGCGTGGATCAGGTCGACCGTGGTGTCGTCGAAGCGCTGCTGGGTGGCGAGCACCTCGGGCTTCGAGCGGAGCACGTCGTAGCGGTCGCGGGTCTGGTGGTGCACGAAGTGCGCGAGGTCGGCGGACTGCGCGCCCGTGCCGAGGAGCCGGTCGACCTGCG
>Ga0265797_10000164_pt1 | contig 132434 bp, 140 predicted proteins | sample P2T30metagenome_FD_192433 | JGI IMG/M metagenome (GOLD analysis project Ga0265797, IMG submission 192433) | Plant litter microbial communities from East Loma Ridge, Irvine, California - P2 T30 | ecosystem: Environmental > Terrestrial > Plant litter > Unclassified | place: USA: California...
GTAGTAGTAGTAGTAGTAGTAGTAGTAGTAGTAGTACATGTAGTAGCCCAAGTAGCCGAACGATCGGTCATCGAAGAAGAAAAAAAAACATCTCTGACCTCGTGAACTCTTCCAATGTCGTGTTTGAAAAGTACATGTACCTACTGCCGGAACTTCATTACAAGGTCCTTGACACCACCATCGTCGTGTCCGTCTTCTTGACTATTACACAACAGCCCAAGACAGCCCAAGGTGATGTCTTCAGAGGGTAATTACTGTCGTGGCAAGAGGCAGTGGTAGTTATTCAAGGACAAGACCCGCCCTGTGCGTTACATACAGCTTTGCCTACCCTACCCTACCCTACCCTACCCTACCCTACCCTGCCCTGCCCTGCCCTGCCTACTTGAGTGAGAGCCAGCCTACCCTAAACGTCCTCTCCACATCCAGCAATCAGGCCTGGCCTGGCCTAGCCCAGTCCCCAAAACCGATCCTCCATAGAGCTCGCTTCCAGCGCCCTTTCTCCTGCTCGCCAGAAATATCGAGGCAGCCAAGGAAGAGATCAGCGAGCGAAGGTTCTGCCCAGCTTATTACTCTCCCAGCGAGCAAGTGCTAGCTTGCACACGTGTGCGAAGCACTCGCCGCACTTCGACAGTGATAGTGATGTCCCGCCCTTCGCCCTTTTTGAGAATCTAGCCTTCATTCTCGTGAGGTTTGCTGCTCGCCATGTTAGCCGCACGTTCCAGGCAAATTTGACGTTGTCGCGCTGTTCACATACATTTTCTCGTTTTTTCGATCGCGTATTTCTGCTTTTTTTCGCCTGAAGAGTGAGATGTGGGTTTCTCATTGCTAACGAGATGGGTTGCGACCCGGAGGGTGTGGGTGGATTGATGTAATGCTCGATAATGCTGTTGGGTATGCTGTGTGCCGTTCGTTCTGCTCGTACCACAGAGCAGCAGGTGTCCGGTCGCCGCGGTCTTTCAGTAGCAGAGGTGAGGCTTGAACGAATCTGTGCCTCAGCTTCCCTCCGTGTATCAAGTCGCGTGAAGTTTGATGTGGTAGGGAAGGCGCTCTCTAAAGCTTGTCTAACCTGACTACCTGACTGCAGATGCAGATGCAGATGCTCGCTCGCGATCAGACACGTTTGCTCATTTGCGCTCGTCACCATGGGCAGGAGCCTGCCCACTCATGCCAGGACTCGGCACATGACCCTGCGATTGCTGGGCAGAAGGCATGGCCTGCTGGGAGCGTGGAGTCATCTGCACGAAGCCTCCATTGCTAGGGTGCCTTTGTCCCTGCTGAGGCTGTTGCTGGCCGTGGAAAGGCGGGGCGAACGGAGGACCATGCTGACTGTGCTGCTGTTGCATGTGCGGTGCGTATCCCTGGTGCGAGCCAGAGTGCGCCATCATGTGAGGGCCAGGACGAGGTGATCCAGCGTAGCCGTTGGGGCCCGCACCTTGTTGACCCATGTGTGGCATCTGCGGCTGTGCCTGTGGCGGCATAGGGGAGTAGCCCTGGTTCTGGGGAGGCATGAAGCCGCTCGAGGACGGGTTCTGGGTCATCATCGGCGCACCTCCGCCCATCTGCGGCATGTTAGGACCGTAGCCAGGGCCTGGAGGATAGTTGGGACGCATCTGGTTCATCTGCGGGTGAGGCTGATTGGGTTGCATCATCATCGGTCCGCCAGGTCCCTGCATCTGCCTGTATCCCATGCTTGGACTCATGCCATAGCCTTGCATGGGCTGGCCGGCGAACTGAGGCATTGGCATCTGTCCCATTTGGCTGTTGTAGCCACCAGCCATCTGCGCAGGTGCATAGCGAGGGCTGTTCTGCACGCTGTTACCTGGACCACCGGGGAACTGCATCCTGGGGTCGAAGTTTGGGGCGTGGCCATGCTGCACGCCATACTGGCCCATGTTAGGGAAGCGCTGGTGTGGGCCTGGGTTGGGCAGATGAGGTCCCTGCAGGTGAGTGGGGAGCTGGTGCGCGTGTGGCATGGGACCGGTTGCAGGGTTCGGTGTGTGCATCGGAGACGGGCCCTGGCTGTGAGATCTAGGCTCTGGGAAAGTACTCTGATACTTGATGTTCTGACGTTCAGTAGGGACGGTCCAAGTGGGAGGAGTACGGAAAGAGTGTGGGATGCCTCCATTCTCGGAAATCCCCTTCTTCCACTCCGCAGGATATTCCGCCTCTCTCATGCGCCTGAGGGTGTCGCAGTGCGTGTTGACATCTTTCTTGACATCGCTGCTCTTCTTCTCCGTGGCATCGAAGAATGAGGCAACAGGCGCCTCGACAGGAGGTTGGGCAGGCATTCTTTGGGGACTGGGAGAAGCGCCGGTCGGTGTGAAGCTGCTCGCACCAGGAGTGAACTTGAATTCCTTTGCGTTGACGTTCAGGCGTGCGTTGTTAGCTGCGGTAGGACTGAGTAATTCTGCCTCACGTGTTGATGTCGGACCGGTGGGAATACGAAGGTCGGTGGGAAGCGGTTGAGGGGGAGGTACGCCACCACGTGCTTGGTTCATGAAAGGAAGGTTGTGGCGTTGCTGAAGAGGTGCACGCGGTGAAGACATCTGCATGCCTCCGCGCAGGTTCTGCGACACGCGGTTGCGCGTCTGTGACTGCGTTTGCTGTGCATGCGCACGTGCATCGGAAGGTGTAGTGGCTTGTGAAGGAGCACTCTTTGTCGGTGTCGCCGCAGTTCCCTCCTTGTCATGATCCTTGCGCTTCTCCTCATCATAGCGAGCAGACTCCTCTGCTTTGCGCTTGATCTCCAGTTGCTTTTCGTGGTCCTTGGCAAGAATGGGCACGAGATCGTCAGGGACACGACTCTTGAGCCTGAAGTTCTCGGCGAACTTCTTGAGGTCGTTCAATTTGACATTCTTCTCGTGACGAGCGTTGGTTCGCTTGGCCTCCTGTGCTGCGCGCAGTCTAAGCTTTTCGTTGTTAGCAAACTGCTTGAACGCATCAGCCGTGCCGCGCAGGTGATCCTCGGTCGTCTTCTTGGGTTGCGAGGCCGCAGGAGCTGTGGTAGGCGGCTTGGTAGCATCGTCGGCTCCAGCAGTCTGGATGGTACCGGTCTTTGCAGAGGCCTCAGCCGGTACCTCTAGCTCAGGTGCCTTCTCGGGAACCGCAGCAGGCTGAGCTGTGGGAGCCGGCACCGGCTTGGAGAGGGAGATGATGGCGGGGTCAAAGGGTGCTCCAGAGATTGTCGGCTGGCTTGTAATGGGCCTTCGAGAAGGCGGGACGTATGAGCCAGCCCCACCCTTACTAAGAGGTGCCATTGCATTCTCGCGGCGGACACCAGAGTACTTCTCCTCCTCGTCCATGCCATCGTCGTTGTTTGCATTCTGGTGGCGTTCCTCGAGCACGTGCGAGTTGGCTGGCGCAGAGCCCTCGATTTCGCGAGCGATTCTCTCTGCTTCGGCCGCGCGACGCTTATACTCTGGGTTGCTGCGGTCGATGGATGTGGTGTAGTCGTCCTCGTTGTATGTGGTGCGCGCGCCAAAGTTCTGCTCGTTGACAGCAAACTGGTCCCATCCAGTTGTGCCGTGCTTGCCTGTGCTCTCCAGTGCCATGTCGTCCAGACTCATGTCCATGCCGCCATCCCACTTCTTCAATTCACGCTCCCGAGGCATCCTAGAATCACGAGAGATCTCTGTGTCGGTACGGAAGGACGAAGTCGCGGAGCCTGCGCAGTGTCAGTGAGTGTAAGACGGACTATGTCGACTCGATCTCGGCGTACCATTCTGGGCCGCGTGTGCATTGGCAGTGACAACATTGGCTACCGACAGGTCGGCAGTATCCTGCACATCGAAGTGCATGATATGATCATCACCCTCGCCGGTATACTCGTCCGAAAGCTCCGTGTTCCCGTTCGTTTGCGGGTGACTCGCGAGTCTCGTCCTCTTCACCATCTTGAGTGTGTATACATTCTTGGACGAAGAATCGGTAGAAGACCCACTGAATACGCCGGCGAACTGTTCGCCATTCTTTAGTGTCAAGGTTGCGTCGGTGCCCTGGATGTCGATGTTGATGTCAGCGAATGGTTCAACAGGTGTATATGTAATGATGTAGTTGGGTGTCGATCTTACTGTGCAGTGTGCGAGTAGGTACGATAGGCGCTCGCTGGCTTGCTTGTCGGAAGACGACTGTGATTGAGACGGGAACTTGGGTTGGGACTTGTCGGAGCCATTGGCGAGGCTGGGCGAGTTGGTCGGTCGCTGTGTGATGGGGTTGGTACCAGTCCAGGCCCTCTGTGGTGTAGGTGTTTGTTTCCTGTTGGAGAGCATTGTCAGCGTCTGGAGTATGTTGGGATGCGTTGCGGAGCAGGGTCAATGCGTGAGGAAAGTATATAAATGGCTCGAGGCAAACAAGCAGGCAATTGTAGGGCGCGAGGACAGGGCGGGGAGAGGCGAGGGCGGCGCGGGCACATGAGGAGGTCGCCGTGGTCGTTGCACCAGTTCGTGTTGGGGCGACTGACCTGTTCTGAGCATCGACAGGGCTGCCGGCCTGCTTACGCGCGCCGTCGAGTGCTTTCCCGGCGGCACTGGGCTTGAACTGCTTGCTGGCAGGCTGCGCGCCCTTGGAAGAGGCGTCACCGTTCGCAGTGGCCGTCGACATGGCAGCTCGCGTGGCGGGAAGGATGGAGGGGGGGAGGGGTCCGAGGAGCGGAGGAGGTGTTGAGGTCGAGAGTCGAGAGTCGAGGGTGTACTACTGTAGCAAAGCGACGTGCTCGCTGGCGTCGAGGTGGAGCACGGTGGTCTGCGAACGCTGCTGCTGCTCAAGGCTCAAGCCGCGGTGGGCGGGTCCGGGGGACAGAACACGCCAGCAACAGCCAGGACAGGGTGAGCAAGCAACCAGCAAGCGTGTTTCACTATTTGTGCCGGCGTAGACGGGGGAGGTGGGTGGGAGGGTGAAGTTCCGCCGATGATAGCGGTGGTGGTGATATCTGGCGGGTATTTGCTGGCCGTGTCGTCGTCTTCGTCTAATCTCCTGAACCTCTCTCGTCTCGTCGTCGAAGCTCACAGGCAGACAGACAGTCAGTCAGGGTCCTTGGTCGCCTCGAAAGGTGGAAGCTTTCCTTTAGCGCCTTTGAGACTTTGAGAGCCACAGCCCGCAGTACACGAAACACAACCATGCCCCAACCCTAACCCTGTGGTCAAGCGACATGCGTATCTTCAAAGGCATGTTTCTCTTGATACTACTGTGATATAGACGCAACACAAATATGCCAGCAACGACCTTTGATCAGTTTCGACGTTTCAGTACAGACGCCTGTAAGTCAACCAGTGCCGCCAAGGCCAATGCCAATGCCAATTGGTGCAACCTGATTTATCCGATCTGACACATGCCTATCTTCAACCAGACGGACTTGAAAGGCTGCTTCGATTCCTGCAAGCCTCTCTCCAGATCGCGGTATCCTTGTTAGTCAGCCCACCGGTTCTATACGACACGTTGTTGCTATCGAGTGTACTCAACAACAACAACCATTTGCATCAACCTCTGGCCGAGCTATCTGGCCGTCTTGGCCTGGTTCGACGCTTCCTTCGCTTCTTCCGCTTCCTCGATGCCTTTTCGGCTTCATACAATGTCTTCACTTCCCCCAGCAAGGATGGTCAGCCGACTAGTGCCTATCTAGAGAAGACCATGGAAGGACTCGCTGGAACGTTCAATGGCTTGTATTTGCTGCTCGAGGCGGTGACGCTGGTCGACGCGTTGAGGATTCCAGGACTCGCCGTTTGGGGCACCGAGCTCGAATCCGTGCTTAAGGTCGAGTCTCAGCGATGTTGGTTGTTTGCACTTGTTGCCGGAGCACTGGCTTGCATGTTGCGTCTTTCAAGGCTGCAAGATCACACACCGGCCAGGACCGTTCCCGACAAAGTCACGCAGAAGGGCACGACGATTGACGAGAAGGAGAATGTAAAGATGGAAAAGGAAAGATCTCAGTCCTCGTTGAAGAGTGCACAGGGTCGTCGGCTGACGAGGAAAATGGTTGCCTGCGTATTGGATATGGCTCTACCAGGTAGTGTTATCGGTTGGATTCCTGCTTCCAGAAGTAGTGTGGCAATCATCATGTTGGTCACCAGTGTGTTGACCGGGCTTGATGTTTGGGAGCGATGTGGAAAGGAAGTCGGCAAGCAGTGAGCGGTGCTACGATATCAGCGGCATCTCATACCTATATAGGTGGCCGATCTCGCATATACTGTTAGGTGCATGGTGATGTAGAAGGAACAGTACGACGGGTTCGACAGCGTGCTTGGATGTACGCCGATCTGTCGGCCAGGGCTTTACACGAGTGAAGCATAAACTCAATAGTGTGATGACCGCGGTAAACAACAACTCCGCCAGGCAATTCGGAGACGTGCGCAGTGTATGTGTTCACAGTGTGTCTGCTATAATTACCGTCAACCCAAGACCGCGTCGCTTTACTGTTCATTGTCGTCGAGCACACTGAAACTTGCGTGGCCAATCTCACCGCCATCGACGACGACCGTGCTTGCTTGCTTTCTTGCCTGATCTCGTCTCGCTCTCTGAAGAAGCGCGCCCAGACATCCGCGCAACGCTGGCCTGCCACCACTACTGGGCCTACAGTACAAGACCCGTCCGGCTCACGCGCACCGCTACTTGACCTTCGCTACAATAGTACATACTCTCGCTACCAGACACTACTACTACCTTCTTCTCCCATCGCCGCCACTGATCCCGCCGCGCATTTACACGTACAACTCCACCCACCCTACTCTCCGATCGCGCCTTCAGACATTGCTCTTGCTTACTGTGAACCGACTCTCAAACTCTCCTACACCGACTCCTACCCTCAACGACACCAGTAGACGACACGGCGCAATATGGCTTCGGCCGAAGACTCGCAGAGGGCGAGCGGGAGCTCTGCTGGCCGCTCCTCAGGGAGCAGTCGGAGGCAGAATGTAGGTCCTCCCCAGCGAGGCGGCGAACCCATCGGACAAGCAGGAGGCCTTACTAATGCGCCGCAGCCCCAACAGCAGCTGTCGACGATAGAGAAATCAGTCACCCACCTCTTGGTCGCTACCAAACAGCTTCTGGAGACCCTGACCCTGTGGTCGAGAGGTAGCGCCGCGGAAAGCGAAGTGTCCGACGTCTACGTACGGTTGGGCTACGAGTTCAACATAGCATGTCGGGCATTCAACGCGATCGGCGTAGATACTACAGATCTTGGACCCGTCCCCGACCTGCTCCGAGCGATACTGGAGGACACACTCAGTCAAGAGGCGAACCAGGCGAGCTTGGACAAATATCTTCCGCGCATCAGGGACATCATCATCAATCTGCTGCATGGACTCAAGAAGAAACAGCAGAGACTGCGGCAGCGGAATGGAAAGGATGGAGCAGATGCGCGGCCACCGAGACAATCGTCGACTGCCAGTAATGCAAGCATCGAATCGAATCTGACACAGCAACTCGAGGACGTCCCTTCGCGAGCTTCCAGTCACCGGTCTTTTGCCCAAAGGCAGGGTAGCAACGAGTTCGGCGGGCCCGATCTCCCTCCAAGGACTACCAGCACTCAGGGACGGACCTCTCCACGACGACAGAACCTCAGTCCGCCTACCAGTATGCACCAGCAACAGCTTCCAAGCAGGGACACGTCGGACTCCACTCTCTCGAGCAACACGATGCAGAACATACCCGTCATTGCGCCTTACCCGGAAAACGATACGATGCCCACAAACCAGGGCTTTGAACAGCGCGAGCAGAATTCGCCGGAACCACCGCCTCCGCCACCAAAGCAGAACGATGCGCTACAGGCGCTGCAGAGGGGTGGCGAGCTGGAGCGCAGGGCGTCCCGCCGGTTCTCGGCATACCAGATACAGAAGCATCTGGGCACATCAGTCAACGGCATTGGGACTATTCCACCCGCACAGAATTCACCCATCCCGAATAGAGGTCGCGATGCGCGAGAGTCTATGAATGCTGTCCGCTCCCGGCGCAGTGTCCTGCAACACAACCGTACGAAGTCACGGAATGACCGCGAAGGCTACGAGCCATCTCCTTCCAGGCTTCAACACGAGGTCAGAAGGATATCGGAAACATCAGAAACTGATCCACCGCAACCACCATTCGCTGGGAAAGGCGAGCCTGACAGTCCGGTCGTCAAGACTCCTGAAGATAAACTTGGCCCTGCGTACCCATTCCCGGACATAACTAAGGACCAGCGTGAGGGGCTTGGTGCGACGGTCAATGGCCCGGTGGAGGATCACTTTGGCCCGCCGGGTGAAATGACGCCCCAAGAACTGTCGACACAACCAGCCACACCAATAGCAGAGCGAAAATCCATTGTCCGGCGCACATCATCCAGACTCAGTCACCCCCCTCAACGGACTCCACCGCAATCACAGTTCATAGGCGAGAGTTCGCCACAGCCAGGGAAGGAACTCACGCTGTTCTTGCAGTACAAAAGCAAGATCAAGAAGTTTGTTCTCTCGGATGGTGCCGATCTCACCGTGCCGCGGCTGCAGCTGGCATTCATTGAGAAGTTCGCATGGAATACACACAACAACGGTGTCGATCTGCCCGAAATCTACATCCAAGACCCGGTCTCTGGCGTCAGGCATGAGGTCGAAGATCTCTCCGACATCAAAGAACGAAGCGTCTTAGTCCTCAACGTCGAGCAGCTCGACGAAGTGAAGCGCCACATCGACGATGGAATCGGAGGACTGCGCCGCATGATTGAGGGCGTGCGAAGCAGCGTGGATGATCAACAGGCTGCGATTCAGCGAATCTCGGAGCGCCAGCAGGAATCTGCCAAAGAGATCGCCAACATCGCCGCAGCACCTCCTGCAGCGACCGTCAGCCAGGCGGCCTCCACCACATCCTCAACCACGCCGTCCCGCACTGTCTCGATCAAAGACAAGACTGGCCAGCTCGATGAAGTTCAGTCTCTCCGTCGCGATCTTGCTGTTGTACGACAGACGTACACCACATTCGTAGACGACATCAAAGCCAACATGGCGACGATTCGCACCAAGGCTGCCTCCATTGGCCCTGCAGCCACAAAAGCTGCTGTACCGGAGCTGGATCCAAACTCTGGGCGTGCGTACGTCAACGGGGGCAAGAAGACGCTATCAGACGACAGCGAGAAAATTGTCAACCGCGTGGACGACCTTCAAGATACCGTCGAAGACTTGCGCAAGGACGTCGTCACCCGTGGCGTGCGACCGATCCCGCGCCAACTCGAAGACGTCAGCAAAGATATCAGCACAGCAACTGCAGACCTGCGGAAACTCAAAGAATTCCTCAAGCGCGAGAAACCCGTGTGGACCAAGATCTGGGAGAAGGAGCTGCAAGTCGTGTGCGACGACCGCGACCTGCTCACCATGCAAGAAGAGCTCGCGGCGGATCTCGAAGACGACCTCGAGAAGGCGGCCGCCACTTTCGCCCTCGTTGAAGAGGCCACCAAGCAGCAGAACCTGGCCAACCCACGCGCGGCAGACGACCCTCATGGCCAGACAAAGACCGTCCGCTCGTCTTCCCGCACCCTGCGACCTTTCGCCGAGGCTCAGGACGCCGACCCGCAGAAAGCCAAAGACGGCGTGCTTGGCGAAGTCCGCGCTCTGCAGCCGAACCACGAGTCTAGGCTGGAAGCCATCGAGCGTGCGGAGCGCGCTCGTCAGCGTGAGCTTGAGAGCCGTCGTGGAGGCGAATTCCAGAAGGAGCTTGGCAATTTCGTCGAAGAGGGCAAGTTGAAGAAGAGTGGTGGCGTGGAAGAGGTCGAGCGCCTCAGGTTGGTGAAGGAGGAGAGGGCGCGGAAGGAGAACTACGAACGTGTCGCGCAGAGGGAGAGGGACAGAGCGGAGAGAGAGGCTGCCGCCGCCGCCGCCGCTCTTGCACCGCCTGCCGAAGCGGAGACACAGGCCCAGGGCGAGGCCGATGCTGCTGGTGCTGATGTTGCGCCTGAAGAAGAAGCGTCAAGCAACGAATCTGAAGTCCCAGCTGAGGATGCCGCGACGGCGGTGGACAGCAATGTTGACCCTGCTCCTGTCGAGGCGACGGCTGAGTCTGGCACTGATGGTGCTCCTAATGGCGAGTCTGGACCGCCAGCAGCAGCGTAAAGGGCTTGAGAGTGTTGTTTCTGTTTTCTTCCAGTCTTGTAACTAATGGCGTGGGCATGAGCGTGGCATGGGAAGGCAACGGAAGGCGCCATTTTGGGAATCCGGTCGGGCTATTCTAGGATCTACTCTGCTTTGCTTTGCTTTGCACTGTACATACATACAGTACTTGGATAGCGCAAGCATCGTTGTGGAGGGTCTGGGAAAAGGAGAAGAACGTAATAATGAACGGCATGGCTTTGACAGCTCACGGATTGCACGTTGACCTGCCTCTATATATCTCTCTCTTTCTCATTTGATCGTCATATCTGTCTGTAGCAACAGTCTGCTCGCATGGTGGTGAAACGTGTACGAATGTATGCATGTATGATGCACATCGCGCAACGCTATCGTAGACCGCTCCACCCCTTCCATGGTCTCAACCTTAGCGGGACATTTGAGCCTTACGTCGTTCTCAACTCCCATCACCAATTTCACACTCGACCACCAACAACGTTGATCACTTTGTATGCCTTACCTTTCGTGGTGCATATCGAACACCTCCACAAACAGCCCAGACCTTGGCGCTCTGAGGTCTTGTCTTATTACATGGATTAACTAATCATGGCATGCACGAAATACAAGTCAACCATCTAGAGTCTCGTGACGCGCCTGCCGCCGAGCAATGCACCGAATGAGGCGATGAGGCGTCGTCGTTGAGTGGGGTAAAACCGACCTCGACCAGCAGCGTCACAAACGAGAGGGAAAAAGAGAAAAAGCATGGCGGCTGGGAAGGAAGGTGCTTGCGCCCTTCTACCCTTTGCCTTCACACACAACGCAGACGTCGCTGACTGACATCCCCGAAGGATTTGTCTGTGGAAGTTGTTCTTGTCTTGCCTCGTCACATCGACTGACTTTTGCATGCCACTTTCCTATTTACTGTACTACCTACCTAGGTAGCTTGTCTTGTCACCTAACAGCACCTACAGTACCTACCCACCAACCCACCTGATACTCACAATTTACTCGCATCCATACGAATACAGCAGACACACACTACCGATCCTCGCATCGATATTCTCCCAAGAAGGGAAGGAGACATCGCCGCGAAAATGGATTCCAAGGCCGGCGCAGAACATAATGAAGGCCTACCTGAGCCCAAGCCCGAGCATGAAGCTCTCCTACCTGGAGTCATGGCCCTCGCCAACCTCTTCAGTAACACAGTCGAAGCCTTTGGCTTGATCCGCGCCTCGCAGCGATGGGAAAGAGAAGAGCAGCTGCTACTGTCACGACTGGGCATCCAGCAAGCTCGTCTGCTTATCTGGGGCGATATCCTTGGTGTCTCGTCGCCACCACCATCCGTCACCAACCAAGCTGTGCCCAAACACCCCAGCGCCGCATATCCCGACTTGAAGGAGCCGACGTTTTTCGCACCTCGTGATGCACGCCTCGACGAGCCGAGTGTTCGGCAGCAGATCGAAGACGCCTTGAGCTCCATCGTCGACCGCTCAGCCCACACCACCCGCGACGAGATGATGGAGAAATTCGGCCTCAAGCCTCCCAAACGCTTCACACCCGACTTCCAGCCCGCTCTTGACACTACACGCCTTGAAGCTTTTAGGGAAAAGTACGAACTGCTCAAAGAAGTCGCCGAAAGCTATGCCCGCATCAACTCGCGTCGCACCAACAGTATCGTCATGCAAAACTGGACCATTGTCGACCGTGGCAAATTCGCCTCTTTCATCCGCCTGACGCAGGAGAAAATTGATTTTCTCGTCGATTCCATGGCTGTTGGCGATAGGGTCGACCGCGCCATGCGCATGGACATTCGTAATTTTGGCTGGCATTTGACCGCCGATAGAGCTCGCATTGCCCAGGACGTCAGCAAGCTCAGGCTTATCCAAGATGCCTGCAAGGACGACTACCCGCAGTACATTATTGCCACCCAGCAGGCACTTGACAACATCTCCCGGGAAAATCGTGAGAACAGCGGTCTCTCGGGGGGCTCGTTCAGCTACAACCCGTACGCAGCACCCTCAACTCCTAAACCAGAGTCGAAACCCCCCACTACCCCCAACGCCACCTCCTCACCCAAGACCCCAAAATCCAACGGTGCCACCACCAACAATGGCGCCCAAACTCAACCCAAACGCCCCAAAATGTTCGGCGGCCTCTTCAAATCCTTCCGCAGCAAGTCCAAAGAAGAAGTCCCCAAGTCCTCGCACGCCCAACAAAAACATCAGCAGCAACAGCAACAGCAACAGCAACAACAGCGTCGCGATCGCGGCAAGTCCACAAGCGAAATCGAGCCCACTCCGGATCCAGACCGCAGTCTCTCAGACGCAGGCCCGCAGACCGGCCTCTCTCCCCCGCCGACCGAGAGTCTCGAGCGTGTTCGCAGCAAGAGTCTGTCGACGAGTATGGGGTCGCCTTTCTCTCACCCTTCCCCGTCGTCCGCTGCCATCGGATCGCCTGCGTCAGCCGGACCGTCTGGGTCTTCGCCTTTGGCTTCGAGTTCGGCTACGCCGTCGGAAGCCCCTGTGACGGTGGCGAGTCTGGACGAGCAGTTGCAGAGGCTCGATACCAAGGATACGATCGATGCGCCGTTTGCGCAGATGGAGCCGGTGCAGAGTATGATTAGCCGGCATGATCAGTATCGGGCTTCTTGAGCGGCATTAATGCTTTGTTGAAAAAAGCCCACTTCCTGCGAGAATTGGAGAGCAAGAACCACCAGCTCATGTTGGACTGTGTTGATTAGCTCACGATTTGGATGACGAGATTGCGAATGCGAGTGCCTGGCTGATTGACTGATTGGTTGGGCGTTCTTGGGCGGAAGATTGGCTGGCTGTCAGTTGTTGCGGTTTCTCTTTCTTTTTCTTTTTCTTTTCCTTTCTCTTTCTTACTTCTATACCCCGTATGAGCGTTCGTGCGTGGTTGGCGATGTTTGTATGTGCCCAGCCTTCCAGCTTGCCGAGAATGACTTTTATCGCTTTTCGTTGAAGTCATCGAGTACCTACGACCACCACTCACCAAGTCTCCTTGACGAAACTATGCTAGGCGATGAACAACGGACAATGCAGTCGTCATCACGATTATTATCAATCAATCTTACTCCAAGAGGTACAAAGGACAAGTACCGTAGTAATCGCCAGTCTGATTACGCTACCATTATCAGATCAGATTCCCGGAACCTGGGACTTGCCTGCTTCCGGAAAACGAAACAAGGGCAAGGGAGAAAGAGAGTTTCAGATCCCATGGCTTCTCCCGCGCGCGCGGATTTACGGGGTTTGGGCAGGTAAGCAAAAAGCATACGGAACTACGTTTTTCTTCCCTCGTCCGGGCGCCGCGAACCCATGCTCAAGCCACGTGTGGGCTAGGCTAATTTTGGATGGGTGTCCGTCAGATCTCTCTGTTTCTCTCGCTGTTTTTCTTTAGGTACCTACAAATCCTTCGCTTTCGCTCTGCTGCTGCGGCGGCGGCGAAGGCGACGACTAGGTGAGATCACCATTGAGGGTTTTGGTGGTTGGTGGGATACTTTGTGATATACGGGTATGCAGGAACGGGGTGCTTTGTATGCGAGACCGATGGCGGGTTGGTGTTGGAAGTTTAGTCTCCGATTCGCGACCGTTGCGTGCGTTTCTCTCTCGAGAGAGATTCGGTAGTGGAAAGTCAAAGCTGACGCCCGTTGTTATTGTTCGGTCACATTATCTGCTGCAGAGGAAGCCTAGACTTTTCCTTTCTGTTTCCTAATCATCACGATTATTGATCAACAACAAAAGGCATGGATCCACTCTCACGAGCCTTCGCCGCAGTGATGGCCTGCCCTATTTGATAAAACGGGCTCACTCAAACGTCGTCCAACTCCAGTACTTCCACACTGTTCCACTGGTCTGGTAGTTGACTGCTCGAGTCGGGATTAGGGCTGCACCCGAAATCCCGATTGCTTAGTGAGAAGTGGCCGTCATCTGGCGTGCTTTGCGATCTTGGAACTCACTTGACATGACAGCTGGCTTGCGGTGTTCCGATGAGTGGTGATTTTGGACGACGACGCCGAGCCACTTACCGACAGGCCTGCGCTAGACATGGGGGGCTTTGATGGCCCAGATAGAGACTCGGATGCGCCCAGGGCCCGTTTCCCGGCTAGGGCTCGTCGCCAGATCCCACCTACGCCCACTCACGGCCACCGACCTCATCTCGCCTGCTGTAGGGCGCTGCTCCCGCCTTTGCTAGGCCGGGATCGTGCGTTTCTTCTCGGTCCATGGACGAACGCTTTCCGATGGAATCTCTCGTTCTTTGCCCTGACGGCCCTGCTGCCTGCGTAGATCCGTTTTCCAGGTCTCGGTACTTGCGTGCTTCATCCGGCCCGGTGTGAGTCGATGGCGTGGCGGTAGCGTAGCGCTGCCTTCATTTGCTTTTCGTTCCTTTGTCTTTATTATACTTGACTAGATCTTTCCCATGTGGCTTCTGCTTTCTTTGTGCTACTTACACTTTCGTGCATGATGGCTTCGACTGGGCCTGAAAGTTTTGCTCCGGCAGTCGGTGCTGATGCCGGCGAGCACATTGGCCAGAGGCTCTCTCACACTGTTTCAAGAAACTCGGGCGCGGAGGAAGTTGCAAGGACTGAGAAAGATGGCGACCACTCGAATGGCGAAGCCGCTGGCTGGAGCCTGCTCCCCGATGTTCAACAAATGGCCGCAAACGACACTACTCCTGGAAAGGCACTCGGCGTGACTTGGAACGACCTCACAGTCACTGGAATGAGCGCTGGTGCCGTGATGCAGGAAAACGTCCTGAGCCAGTTCAACGTCGTCAAACAATCAAAAGAATCCCGAGGACCCAAGAAATTGCGCACCATCCTCAACAAAAGCTCCGGATGCGTCAAGCCCGGCGAAATGCTCCTCGTCCTGGGCAGACCCGGCTCTGGATGCACCACTCTGCTCAAGATCCTGGCCAACCAACGGAAGGGGTACGTGGAGATTTCCGGCGACGTCAAGTACGGCTCGATGGACCACAAGCAGGCCGAGCAGTACCGCGGCCAGATTGTCATCAACAACGAGGAGGAGGTTTTCTTCCCTTCGCTTACCGTCGGCCGTACGATGGATTTCGCCACTCGCATGAAGGTCCCCGAGACTCTGCCCAAGGATGCGGAGAACCGCGAGGAGTACCGTCTGAAGTACAAGCAGTTCCTTATGGAGTCGATGGGGATTGCACACACCGAAGGAACCAAAGTCGGCAACGAGTTTATTCGAGGTGTTTCTGGCGGCGAGCGAAAGCGTGTTTCTATCATTGAGACTCTTGCTACGAGGAGTAGCGTTGCTTGCTGGGATAATTCTACCCGTGGATTGGACGCTTCGACAGCTCTGGAATACACTCGGGCGCTCAGGGCTATGACCGACGAGTGGAAGTTGACTACTATCGTCACTCTCTACCAAGCTGGTAACGGAATTTACGATTTGTTCGATAAGGTGCTTGTTCTCGACGAGGGTGAGCAGGTCTTCTACGGCACTCGCGAAGAGGCGCGTCCTTTCATGGAATCTCAAGGATTCCTGTGCGGCCCTGGCGCGAACGTGGGAGACTACCTCACCGGCGTCACGGTTCCCAACGAGCGAGAGATCCTTCCCGGATTTGAATCGCGTTTCCCTCGCAATGCTCCCGAACTCAGACAAGCCTACGAAGCGTCACCGATCAAGGCGCGCATGGATGAGGAGCTTTCTTTCCCGAATACACCTGAAGCAGAGGCCTTGACAAAAGCTTTCGCCGAGTCGGTGCAGATGGAGAAGTCGGGTCAACTTGGCAAGAAATCGCCTTTGACGGTCTCTTTCGTCGACCAAGTCAAGACTTGTGTTGTCCGCCAATATCAGATTCTCTGGGGCGACAAGTCTACCTTCATCATCAAGCAGGTCGCCACAATCATCCAGGCTCTCATTGGTGGAAGTCTGTTCTACAATGCCCCAGATGACTCCAACGGCCTCTTCATCAAGGGCGGCTCTCTTTTCTTGGCCCTTCTCTACCATGCTCTTCTCGCCATGTCGGAGGTCACCGACTCTTTCTCCGGCCGTCCTGTTCTCGCCAAACACAAGGCGTTCGCTTTGTACAACCCTGCCGCCTTTTGCATTGCTCAGATTGCAGCCGATATCCCGATTCTTTTCGTTCAAATCACCGTTTTTGACTTGATCCTCTACTGGATGACTGGCCTCCGACCGACGGCTGCTGCCTTCTTCACTTACTGGTTCGTCACGTACGTCACTACGTTCGCTATGACGGCGTTCTTCCGCATGTGTGGTGCTGCATTCCCGAATTTCGACGCGGCTTCAAAAGTATCAGGTTTCGCGATAAATGCTTTGATCACCTTCATCGGATATCAACAACCTAAGCCTGATATGCACCCCTGGTTCGTGTGGATCTACTGGATTAACCCGCTGAGCTACGGCTTCGAATCTCTCATGGGTAACGAGTTTGCCGGCAGGAGCATACCGTGTGTGAATAACAACCTGATCCCAAATTTCCTCCCTCAGTACGAGAACACCGATTCACAGGCGTGCTCTGGAGTACGCGGCGCAGCTCCCTTCGCTACTATTGTGAATGGCGACGACTACCTGGACAGCTTGTCATACTCGCATTCGCACCTTTGGCGAAATGTGGGTATCCTCTTCGCCTGGTGGGCCCTTTACGTTGGCGTGACCATCTACTTCACTCTCCGCTGGGACAACGCTTCTGGAGCTGGTGTAAACATGGTCGTGCCGCGTGAGTGCCAGGACCAGGTCTCTTTCCAGCGAGTCGATGAGGAATCTCAACCTGAGAAGGCTCCCAGGCAGCCCAGCAGCTCTTCCGACTCGACCCCGACGAACAGCGCTGTGGCTACGAGGACTCCTAGCATGGATGGAGACTCGACTGAGAAGCCTGCTCAAGAGTCTACCGGTGCGAAATTGGTCAGGAACACTTCGGTCTTTACCTGGAGGAACCTCACTTACACCGTCAAGACCCCCGACGGAGACCGTGTCTTGCTGGATAACATCGACGGCTACGTAAAGCCAGGAATGTTGGGCGCGTTGATGGGATCTAGTGGTGCTGGTAAGACGACTTTGCTCGATGTGCTGGCTCAACGTAAGACCGATGGTACTATTCACGGTGAGATCATGGTCGACGGCCGCCCTCTCCCTGTTTCCTTCCAAAGGTCCGCTGGGTACTGCGAGCAGCTTGATGTACACGAGCCGTACGCCACTGTCCGTGAGGCTCTCGAGTTCTCTGCTCTTCTCCGTCAAAGCCGCGAGACTCCCCGTGAGGAAAAGTTGGCTTACGTGGACACCATCATCGATCTCTTGCAACTCCGCGACATGGAACACACTCTCATTGGCAAGGTCGGCGCTGGACTCAGCGTTGAGCAGCGCAAGCGGGTTACAATTGGTGTCGAGCTCGTCTCTAAGCCTTCGATTCTGATCTTCCTCGACGAACCGACTTCCGGACTTGACGGTCAGGCTGCTTTCAGCACTGTGCAATTTTTGCGCAAGCTGGCTGATGTCGGCCAAGCTGTCCTTGTCACTATTCACCAGCCTTCGGCACAGCTCTTCGCACAATTTGACACCCTGCTGCTTCTCGCGAAGGGAGGTAAGACGGTCTACTTTGGCGACATCGGCAAGAATGCGAATTCCATTAAGGATTACTTTGGAAGACATGGCTGCCCCTGCCCTGAAGACGCCAACCCTGCGGAGCACATGATCGACGTCGTCAACGGAAGCCTTTCAAAAGGCAAAGACTGGCACCAAGTCTGGCTCGACTCGCCTGAAGCCAGTCATCAAAAGCAGGAGCTCGATCACCTCATCTCGGATGCCGCATCCAAGCCCCCCGGCACCGTCGACGATGGCCATGAGTTTGCTACTCCCATGAGCGAGCAAGTCCGTCTGGTCACCAGGCGCATGAACAAGGCTCTCTACCGCAACGTCGACTACGTCAACAACAAGGTCGCGCTGCACATTGGATCTGCTTTGTTTAACGGCTTCACCTTCTGGATGATCGGCAACGGCGTCACCAAGCAGCAGGAAGTTCTCTTCGCTTGCTTCAACTTCATCTTCGTCGCCCCCGGCGTGATCGCCCAATTGCAGCCCCTCTTCATCGAACGCCGTGACATCTACGAAACGCGCGAGAAGAAGAGCAAGATGTACCACTGGTTCCCCTTCACCACAGCACTCATCGTCTCCGAAGTCCCCTACCTCGTCATCTGCGCCATCGCCTACTTCCTGCCATTCTACTACACCGTCGGCTTCCCCTCCGCCTCTAACAAGGCCGGCGCCGTCTTCTTTGTCATGCTCGTCTACGAGTTCATCTACACCGGCATCGGACAGTTCGTCGCCGCTCCCGCTCCCAACGCAGTCTTCGCCTCCCTCATCAATCCCCTCCTTATCGGAACTCTGGTCTCATTCTGTGGTGTTCTCGTTCCCTACGCACAAATCCAAGCCTTCTGGCGCTACTGGGTAAGATTTCCCCACTCCCCCATCCATCCATCCATCTCAATGCCATCGACTAACAACATCAAACAGCTCTACTACCTCAATCCTTTCAACTACCTCATGGGTGCACTGTTGGTCTTCGTCGACTTCGACCGCGACATCCAATGCAAAGAATCCGAATTCGCCATTTTCAACCCCCCCAGCGGCCAATCCTGCGCCGAATATCTGGCTCCCTACCTCGCGGGCCCAGGCTCCCGCAACAACCTCGTCAACCCGGATGCGTTCGAGGAGTGCAGGGTCTGCCAGTACACTCGCGGCAGCGACTACCTCTACACTGTCAATTTGAAGGATTATTACTATGGATGGCGAGACGCGGCGATTTGTGTGCTTTTTGCGTTTTCCGGGTATGCGTTGGTTTACGCGCTTATGAAGGTTAGGACGAAGGCGTCGAAGAAGGCCGAGTAGGGGGAAAAAGCACGAGTGGCTTTGGTTTCGTTTTTTTCGTTTTTTCACTTTTCTTCGTCGATACCTCTTTTTGACGTTTGATAAAATTATAGAGGAAATCCTGGATCCTGCTAAAAAGAGATCGGATAACGAATGTTAATGGTTAATACAAATTACAACTTAAAATCGCTTAGGCTGCCTCCTTCAGTTTGTGTTGCTGTTATGTACTCCCCCATGAGATCGAACACCCCGCTCTTCGTCCAACGGTAGTACAGATGTCTATCATTACCACAACCGCAAAACGGGTGTCAATGGGGAGCCGGTCTCACACAACGGTATTCTTGGCGCGAGCGACGTCCATATACCGAACAGACAAGGCAAGGCCATCGACCATCTCCGTCTCTAACCATCTATCTGATTTTGATCAACCACCACATTATTACACTCAAGATGTCACCAGCCACAACCCCCGGCTTCCCCCTCCTCCTCGCGATTCTGGCAACAGCCATTTGCACAATCCCTCTCGCCACCGCCCAAACAGGACCCCAGGCTGCTCTGATCCCACCTTGCGTCGTACGTTATACTAGCCCAAGTCTTCGAAGCAAAGTCTCCAACCCACTAAATTGTCATTGGGTGTGACGAGCAGAAAACCTGCGACCCCCCGGCCATCGCCTCCGTCAACTGCACGCTCGAGGACCAATACTGCCACTGCGTGCGCCAGGATGGGATTCTGACGAACATCTCTGCTTGTGCGGAGAGTAGCTGTGAGGAGCCGGCGAAGGATCTTTTCGGTACGTCTCTTGTTCCCAATCTGCTAAAAGGGGTGATCTGGTTTCTTGATTGATTACTCCGTCAATGGTCACTGCTCATTTGAACTCGTTTTCCTGGTTGCACTAATTGATTACAACTGATGGTGAATTGCTGTACCTAGTTTTCACGACCCTCTTTCAAGACGTCTGCCGGAAGTTCAACATCAGTGTGCCGATTTTGGGAAGTGGTGGTGATGGTGATGGTGATGGAACTAATGGCACGCTTTCACCCGCTGGCAACGATACCACCAACGCCGCGAATGCCTCTTCCTCAGCTATCCCTTCGCCTTACATGGGTGCGGCGAACGGCGTGTACGTTCCTGCTCAGATGGCGTGGACTGTGTTCGCTGGTCTCGTTGTTCTTACCATGCTTGGGGCTTTGCTGTTGTGATCGATGAGAGAAAGGGTCTTGGCCGGAAGATCAATTAATTAGATGATGTTCTTGAGCGGAACAACGGGGTGGTAAATAATTTGCTGGTACGGTTGCGAAACTCTCGAAGCGCGTTATCGGGACGGCGGTGCCCGATGGTTGATTTCTCCTGAAAGGCGGCCGTGGTGCTGGGTCGATGCGGATAGATACTGTGTTGTTGTTGTTGTACGAATGAGGCCGGCGTTGTGCTTGGAAAACGCTCTCTTGAGATTCCGAAGCGTTGAGCTATGAATATTAACACCTAGGTCTCCCTGTTGAAGTCAGGGGTTCTAAACCACTGTGAAAGCGAAAGCATCATGAGAACATTTCCAATTAACTAAGTTTTACCGAAATAACCTTCATACAGATAAAGAGAGAGACAAGCAGCTACCCATATGTCTCGCTCTCACATCATTCACGACTTACGATCCTCCTTCCAATACTTCCCCCCGCCCGGCGAACTATTCTCCTCCGAACGATAGATCGAAGTCTTGGTGTTGATAATCATCGTCTGCGAATGATTGCTTCCTTGATCGTCCTCCTTATCAGAAGCCGCCTCATCGTGGTGCCACGCCGAAGTCGAAGTGCCGAACCCCTTGGGCTCCATGCCGCCCAACTCCAGCTCATCATTCCGGCTTGAGCTGCGGTTTTGGCTTTTCTTGGTGGCTTTCGCGTCTGCGGTTGCAAGGTAGTGCACGTTTGAGGCGTCCTTTGAGCGCCCGCCCGAGGACTGGAAGCCGAGGGAGGGGAGGAGGCGGCGGAACAAGGGGCGCAGGGTCGCGCAGTTGGCGGCGGTCATTCCGAGGCCAAGCTCGCATGAGGACCAGATTGCGACTTCGATGGTGGCGTAGAGGAAGTCGTCGGTGTTGTTGAGAGATTTGACGTAGGGGACGCGGATGATGGTTGCCATGGAGGCTCTGTTGAGGGGATGGTTAGTGGACAATATTCCAAATGGTGTTCGGCGTTGAAGACATGGTGACTTACAGAGCGCCGGTCGCCAGAATAGCGATGACAGACACCTTCTCCCGGCGGCCCATGTTGAGCTTCCAAACGAGGAAGATGGGCAGGATGTTGAAGACCCAGTCTGTGATGACGGCGACCGCCGAGTAGGCGTAGAAAGAAGCGACAACGATGACGGGGTTCATGCAAGTGCCCTCGCCGCCGGTCCATCGGGTCCAGAAGTAGGACGATGGGTAGCACTGGAAGATGAAGATGAAGAAGAAGAAAACACTGTATAGCTCCGTGACGGCGAGGTTGACGTAAAGAACGATCTGGTGTGTCCTGACAACGGCCAGGCGCAACAGCATAATACCGATGCTGGCTTTGATGGCCATGCTGGATATGATGAAGAGGGGCTCGCAGAGCCACCAGAACTACGCAGTGTCAGTTTCGAGATTTGATGGAGAAACAAGTGGCCATGTTGGATTGTAACATACCTTCAACGCGATGGGAACATCGGTCTGAGGAACGATCTCGGCATTATGCTGCCCAGTGCCGTGGAAGATACCCGTAAGGCACAATGCAGTAAAGACAGTAAGGCATGCCTATGGACATGGTCAGTTCGAAGCTCTTTGTTTTATGTAAGCGACCTCGATATTGTAGGCGGACATACCCAGGAGAGTAATGCGAATCGATCGTCCCATCCAAAGGCTTTCTGGATGTAGACACGGCAGTAGACTCGAGCCGCAGTAGAGATGGTGGTGGTGGCAAGGAAGAACAAAAACACGGCCATGATCTCATAACCGCGTCCCTCCGGTCCAGCCATGATGAAACGAGGATTGAGGGAAAGAAAGCTAAACGATCGTTTATGCGTGTAAAGTGGCAGCAGCGACACAGAAGGGCGACACGCGACAACAGTCGCGATATGTATGCAAAAGTCAGAGTGACAGGCTGCCACGCTGCGACTCAGGAGATGGTGCGCAGAGTTTCCAGAGCAGTGCTAGGGTCTTCATAGCGGGCATGTGAACGAGTCGGTGCCGAGTCGGGGAGTCAACCCTAAAGGAGTGTTCCTTGGTGGACGTTTCGGCGCAAGGCCAGGAATCTCAACCGGGTCATTGGTGGTGGGTGAAAAGTGGTGACGAGTCAGCCTTGCCGTTGTCAGTATTTGAGTGCCGGGCTGTCAAGTTCGAATGGCGAGGCTTATCTGTGTCAAATGCATGTCAGTATCTTTGAACGGTGATTTTCGTGCCATGTTACAATTGTAGATTAGACCAGCAGTAGTGTCATGACCAACACCGATGAGATCGTACTACAACACGACGATGAGATGGTCTTGGTCTTGCCCCCGGGCGAGAGTCATCATTGTGGAGGATCGTTACGGGAGATGGCCGGAAGATCTGCAAATTGCGCCACAAGCCCTCAACCTTCACACTCACACACACCTGCCGAAAATCTTCCTCTTGCTTTTGAACGCTCTACGCCATCCTTCGTTCGTCTACAGGCGAGAAGGGGGCTCACTACGCACAACGCCCGTGACATCTTTCGCCGACCTCCGAGTTTCCGGCAGGTCGGAGAGTCCCCAGTCAACGGTCGTCGAAATCTCGCCGAACCTGTCAGCTTTTCCCCCCTCTGGGAGGGAGATCGGACTAGACCTCCGCGATCCGCACCGTAGTGTGTGTGTCGTAGTCAGGTAGTCAGGGTTGCTAGTCTCTCGTCACGGAGTCGAGAGAAGGCTTGGTGGGTTATTTGCGTTTCATCTTGGCAGCCTATCACGCTGTTTTTATGTGGTGGTATTCGGACCTACTATCGAGTGCGACATGAATAACTTGTCTTGGACGAAATGTCACATTGTGTTGTAGATCAAATTTCAGACTACAATTCGGCCGTAATCACCTTTGTCCGTGTACTCTTGCTGCGAAAAAAATCAAATCAGGTAGGTCAGATAGGTAGCAATCTCGGAGACAGCATGTTCCGTTGTCAGCGAACGAACAACCGCTAAGGACACTTGGACGTGACGAACGGTATGGGGAAAGAACAAGGGAGGCTTCCTGACCCGCAAACTCAAAATATAGACAGAGCCTGAACATATGTGATAGACAACCTAGCTGACGAGATCCGGCACAGAAAGATTGCTGCTAACAAACGACATCGACAAGTCAAGTACCCAACAGGGACTTCAGATCCCTTCCAAAACCTCCAGGAGAGGCCCGGTGTAATGCGTCCTAGCCCAAACAAACCAGTTGACAACAACAGCCACCCCCATCACGCCAATGACAGCGATCGAGTAATCTGAACTGCATCAGCGTTGCCACAAGTACGACTTCTCGGGATGCACAACTCACTCATGTTGGAAGGCTGGACCGGAAGCACCGAAGGCAGGTTGTAACACACAAAGCACAGCAGAGAGAATCCGACCGTACAAGCGTTGGCCAGCCACCCAAAAGCAGACGGGAGGCGGAACGCCCTCGTCTCTGGCAAGAAGCGAGACGATCGCATTCGCAGTAGTAGCAGGGCGGCGGGAAGACCGAACGTCACGAGCTGCAAAATTAAGCCGGTGCCGATGAAAGCGTTGAAGGCGGTCGAGGACCCGAGATACAGGCATCCGATGATGAATATGATCGCTGCGTTGGCGCAAAGGGCCCAGATCGGAGCCTCCCATCGGGTATCGAGTCGAGAGAGGTGTGAGCAGGCGACCAGGCCTTCGTCGCGGGCGAAGGTCCATGTCAGTCGTGAAGCAGTCTGCGAGTGGGTTTAATTTTCTGCCGTCTGGCGGAACGATTGAGCGGGGTTGCAATGTACCTGTTGACAGCCTGCAAGGGCTGCAAGTGCTCCGATTAGCATCAAGACCATTATCACGGTAGCTGCGGCGTCTGACTGCATGCCTTGACGAAGGAGCTCGAAAGCGGGAAGCCTATGCGAAAAAAAGTCATCGAGCTGGTCGTATGGGAATGCTTGCGCTCCGGTGTACGTACCCTGTTGGAGTTGTCGCTATCGCCTCAAAGTCCTGCGCACTGTACATTGTTGCTACCGATACTGCGAACGATGTAACAAATCCAATGATCCACGTGCTAAACAGAGCACGAGGTATCGCGACTGTAGCGTTCTTGCTTTCTTCGGCCAGGTGGATGGCGCCGTCTAGTCCAGCGTACATGTATCCCGGCGACAGAAGTCCTGTCAAGAAGACGATTCCGTCGTTGCGCCATCCACTTCGATTGGTGAATGTGACCCAGACTGATTCGCTGGGTTGGTAGTGAGGCGCCCGCGTTACGCATGTGATGGTGACTACGACAAACGCGACCATCGACAGACCAACTATCGAACATTGCGTTAGCTGAACCCTAGGCACCATTGTGCGACGCTCACATGTCCAACTTACGGCTGAAGTTGAAGATCCACATTGTTCGTCGGAGCAGGAATATGTTGTACAGCAGACATAGCACAGAGACTGCTTGGTAGATGAGGAAGACGTGCCATGCATGAGCAGCGTAGATCGGATCGTAGTGTATGACCAAGGCGACAACGAGCTGTGGGATGATGATGGAGACGCCAGCAGCGATAGCAATCCACGACAACACATTTAGTGACCCGCACAGATAGCTCTGTCAGGTCGAGTTAGATATATCAACCGGATCGCTAAAATACGTCGATGGGACAACGTACCAGGACTCGGGCGTAGCGCTTCGGGGCCAGGATAGCAGTCCAGTGGTATCTCCATACGATGTCAGTCCAAGTTCTACCAACGGAGACCGAAGAGACTCAGGAACGACTTACTGACCGCCAGCCGATGGATAAACACTGGCCAGCTCTGCAAGAGTACACACGATGCAGCCATACATGGAGAATACCACAATCAGCCCGTAGAGCAGAGTGGGAGATCCGCCTTGGTTGATGACGAATGCAAAGGTTGTCAAAACGCCAATCCAGCTGTTGCAGATGCTCCATCCGACTGATGCAATCTCAAGCATACCGATGTGTCGTTTCGGTTGAACGCTGGACATAGGCTGGTCGATCTTAAGCTGCTCCATGGGCGTAGTGCCATCTGCTCTATCAAAGTTGATCGTCAGTCCGTCGTTCGAGATGCAATAAGTTGTTGAGCTTTAGGCAGGGCTGGTGATATATAGCCGACCTTGTGGACTAGCCGATGGGCGGGAGTCTTTCTGTAACTTGCCACCCGTGGTGCGTGTCCGCTCGACAGTGCTGTGAATCTGTTTGCTGGTCACCATCGTCGCAGTTTGAACGATCTTTTGGGCGTCTTTTGAGGAAAAGAGGGGATCATGAAAAGGTGAAATAATGGGAACATGGCGAGACTCTCGACATTAGATATGCCCTTTGAGCTCTACAGACTGCAAGGCGGATGGCGTGTACGCCGCAGCTTATCAGAGCACACGACATGCTACACATGCAAGTTGCCGATTGTCTGATTGTCTGATTGTCTGATGTTCGAGTCTACAACATGCCTAGGATATGGTGCCTTGGTGTTTGGCCAGGCGTATCAAACCCCCACATCAACACTAACTCTAATGGTGATAGCGCTCTCGGTAGCCGCTCATGCAGGAGCTCGATAAAGGGTACGGCTAAGATGTCCGTAAGAGGCATGGCGTTCGGCTATGTTCTCCTCGAACAGATAGCAGGAGGTTTTAATCTTTCCGGTCTGTATTCCTGCTGCGTGCTACAACGAACAACAACTTAGACTTAAAACAGAGGCACTATGTCAACGAAGATGAGGGTCTCCCATTTTTGCATCGATCGCTGCTCGCCACGTACACAAGCCGAAAAATTACGACTCTTTCGAACGAATATTGAACATGTCGTCAGACTCTCAGCAACAACAGCAGCATGACGCTCCACGAACTGTAGACGGATATCAACACGATGATTGCGGTCCATCATTCCACGGCTTACCAACAGACGCTGTTGTTCCTGGATCCATTCGCACTCGAAGTTCTTACGATGTGATCGTTATCGGTGCAGGTTTCGCCGGACTCGTTGCTGCCCGTGATCTTGCGCTGGATCGCGACCTGCGTGTGCTTTTGATCGAAGCCCGCGATCGAATCGGCGGCCGCACCTGGACTGCCAAAGCATGGGGCGAAGAGTTCGAGATGGGAGGGACTTTTGTTCATTGGTATGTTGAAGTATCATGGCTACAAATTCGCCGGATCTCCAGTTGACAAATCACCCACAGGAGTCAACCTCATATCTACGCCGAGTTACATCGGCATGGCTTGGAGAAGCATCTCAAGACATCACAAGGCACCTCGGCCATGGAATATGTCTTGTACAAACCGCAAGGATCCGAGGTGCAGCGTTTGGACAACGTCGCCGAGTACAACGCAAAGTGTGCTGAGATGGCGGAGAAGGTGTTCAGCATTGACGGCATGACTCCTCGACAGGTGATGCCCTATCCATACGAGCCTTCCCGGACCCAGCCTTGGATGAAGTATGATCATATGAGCGTCCAGGATCGTCTTGATCAGCTCGATGAACCAACTGCAGACAAGGAGTTGTTCGGTGCTCACACGAACTCATTTGGCAGCGGAACTGCATCAGAGATCGCATACACTGATGCCTTGCGCTGGTATGCACTTGGTGGGTACAGCATGGCGACCATGTACGACGCCGTTGGTTGCTTTAAACTCGGCAACGGCGGCATGACTAATCTGGCGCGTCACGTCCTGAGCCAGTACACTGGCGATCGCGTTCTAAACAAAGCAGTCACTTCGGTCCAGGATACTGATGCTTCTCAAGTGACGGTCGACTGCGCTGATGGTTCCAGTTACAAAACACAACGAGTCATTTGTACCACCCCGCTCAACTGTCTTACTGACATTAAATTCGATCCGCCTCTCTCACCCCTCAAGCAGAGTGCGGTCGAGCAAGGACACATCAACCTTGGTGAGAAGTACCATTTCGCCGTTGGCGAGGTCCAAGGAAATTGGTTCGCCAACACCTCGGACGCCAATGGAAGCGATTTCCTCTTCGGGCTCAAAGATCACAACGGTAAGAGAGAGAGTGTCTAATGCTCCAAGATTCGCGATAGACCTTCGGCTGACGATCAGCAGGCACACGATCTTCCACGAAACAGGGCACGTTTTCCATGTTCTTTGGTTACAGTGGCAAACTGAGCGATCCGACCAACAGCCACCATGTCATCTCCGAGTACCAAAAGCTGCAGCCTGAGGGAAGTGTGAAGGGCTACCTGTCTCACACTTGGTCGAAAGACCCGTACGCCAAGGGTGCATGGTGTTGTGCAGGCCCAGGCTACACGACCAAGAGCCTCGAGGCCCTTCAGAAGCCTCATGGCAGAATCTACATGGCAAGTTCAGACTGGGCGAACGGATGGAGGGGTTTCATCGATGGTGCTATCGAGCAGGGAGGACGAGCTGCGGCATTGGTCAAGTCTAGCTTAGAACACGAACTGAGTGGTCTGAGTGCGAGAATCTGAACAGCAAACGGGGCGGTGAGAATGATGGCGAAAGTGGAGATCAATATTGTTACCTCAAATGCTCGGTTGATTGACACACTTAGTCAGCCAAGAGAGTAGATACAAGGAGACCTCCGCAGATAAATCTAACAGACATGGTCGCACATCGGGTTACAAAATGATACGAATCAATCTTCCCCGTCAAAACCAATGTCGGACGCCTTCAAATCATCAGCTGAACGTCACATGAACTATGAAACCAAGATATCGCCATTGAGAACTTTGAGTTATCTCGAATCTTCTGAAACTAGAGATTGCTAGTTCTCATCTTGCTGCATCCTCACACCAAACATTTGCGAAGTTGACGGCACCTCATCCGATTCACCACGATCTGACGGGTTCTAGACATACGCTTATGAATCAATACCCAGTAATGATGCCGTCGGATAAACTAACCAATATCAGTCTAGAACCCACAACCCTTGCGGCAAGATCTACCCTTTTGGGATGGTCTAAGAGAAACGGTCTGCGACTATCGTGTCCGCGGGACATCATGCGCGGCTGATATCTCACTACATCTATGTGTCGATTTCCATCCTCCATCTGGAAGCTTGTTATAAGCATCAAGCAAAGAACTGTTGCAACGCAGTCATGCCCGTCGACTATCAGTCTCCCACAGAACGCTTCAAGATCCCCGCGGCCGTTGGAGACCATGTCTACTTCCGTGAGTCCCATGCATACCTGCTCAAACCCCGATCTTCACAACAGGAATTGAGCTGACTTCAGGGGACCTCAGGCGATGTCGCTGCCACGAGATCGGACGTGACATCCAACCCTTTGGTCGGGATCTGGTTTCGAATTGAGAAAGGGCCTGAAGCTGGCCCTGGCGTGCACGCCTACGACGAGTGCGGTGTCGTCTGGGAAGGTGAGTCTGATTGTTGATGTCGGTGGGACAGTCGGCTAACAGGAGTGTAGGAACCGTGACTCTGCGCGATGAGACTGGAGAGGCGCGGACCCTGGGCCGCGGCGACACCTTTTTCATTCACAGAGGGAGCACGGTCAAGTTCTCGTCGACCGACTACGGGGTATGCTACAAAGCCGCGGCCAGGACCATGGCGATGCTGTGACGAAGTTTATTCCGAAGTTTACTCGAAGTAGATGATGCTAGAGAAGCCATTAGTACATCTGCACATCGATCCCAAGTCCAGTCAACCGAATAGTGTCTCGAGCTTTTCCGCAGTCATGATGTCCATCCATTTCACCGTAGACCCAGGACAATTTGCGCTGGCACTAGCCTGGTCTGCTCTGCGCCAGACCTCTTGCACTAACTGGCTGGCCCTCTGCAAAGGCGCCAGTCCGACAAGATCATGGAGATACTCTAACCGCGACACCACCTGATCGCGCCAAGTCTGAAGCGTATCTCGTTGATGCATAACGTCAGATATCAGGTGACGGGCCGCCTGAGTTGTGCTCAAAGTGTGAGGCCCTCTTGCGGGCGCCGGCGGAGTCTGGAGCGCGCTGCCCGCGGCTATAAGGGGGATGGAAAGCATGATGTTCGCTCCGGATTTCTCGGGGAGACGAGCGACGGTGCTCAGAATCGCAATGGCAAAGTCCACGACAACCCTTTGAGCCTCGAGGAGCTTATGTGAAGTTTCGCCGGTCTCATTGTCATCGCCTTCCCAGACTAATTCGGGAAACGCCTGGACTAGCTCCATTAGAATCACCAGTCGGTAGACCTTATCAACTTCAACCAGATGATCAATCGGGGTGGTTGCATCCTTCGTATCGTGCATAGTCGTGATGGCAGGCTGAGCGTAGACCAGGGTTCTTCGGTAGAGCAGTCTGGCGGTCTTGGCGATATCTCTGCACGGATTCGTGTTTGCCTGGGAAAGAGAGGCGACAAGAATCCTCTTGTACCTCATGATGATCGCTGTCTCTGCCAAATGAACGAAAAGCGGAGTGCTAACTCCAGTCCAAGGGTTCGGATAGACAATTTGGCCTTCCGCCAAGTGACCAAACCTGCGTATGTAGGCGAGAGCGTCGAATGTTTGATCGTGTATGAACGACGCGAGGCATTCCAGGTAGACCATTGCGCCTACAACGAAACTTTGTTGGCGGTCGAGTAAAATAGGCTCGTCGTTGCTGGTGAGCAGAGCCTCGTCGAGCAGCCATGCTTGAAACAGCGAACGTGCGCCAAAGAGGTGCGCAAGACTTGCTTCGGAGGAGGCGGCGTCGTACCATGCCTGTTCGTCGATCAGTGACTGACCACATAGATCAGAAAGACCCTGTTTACTTACCGAGCTGATTCCCAACAGCATGGCAGCCAACAGTGCTTGGTATCGGGCCGATCGAGAGCTCAGATAACGAGTGTTCGCGGCAACGCTACCCGCAATGTTGGAAATCTGCATCGTCTGGATCACATTCGACAGACCAGCCATTGCCCGAGCTTGGTGCTTCATTGCGACACTCTTCATCCCAACCCGCGAGTTCGCTAGATGTGCGGCTGACATTCCAATCACGCAATCATGGACGTAGTCGCAAGTGAGCATCACACTGGGTATGTCCGATCGGAACGGATTTTCGTGAGAGTCGAAGCAGGACAATATCTGGCAGACGAACTCGAAGTAGTACATGATCAGGTCGCTGCCCGATCGCAAGTCTAGTCGCGTATTGCCGAGCGGTGTGATGCTGAGATCACAGTCGACCCGTCCGATCCGGTTCAGCGTGAGGTGTGGCCTCTGAAGGGGTGTTTGGACGAGTGCCATCGTGTTTTCCATGTCTGCATCGTATTCGTCTCCAGGCAAATCGATGGTGTAGACTCGCCCTTGCGGTGTGAGATGTTCAAGATCTCCTTGGGATATCCAGGGATCTATAATGGTCTGTTCGTGTTGAGCAACATCGGCAAAGGCTGAGTCGAGAGCTACGACCGATTCAAGCCAGTCGGGCTGTAGAGACACATCCTGGAGATAATCGAAGTTCTGGAGATAATCGAAGTTGAGGTTATCTAGGCCAGGTGTTGATATACCGTCAATCCCTCGGGCGATGTGCGGGTTGAAGGTGGCGCAAGGCTGAGAGTTGTCCGGAAGCGCGGGAAGCTGGGACTGAAGCGAAGCAAAGGTCGATGTAGCACGTTCACGCGAAGGTGGGCTCTCGCCACTCCATATCTGTTGTGTGTCCGAGTCCTGGGTGGCCTCCGGTGGTGTGTCTTCCAGGTCAGCTGGTCCGTTGTCACTGATTCGCCGAAGGCCTTCCTGAGAAGCAGCAGGCAAAGACTCGTGCCCGACCTTTGTCTTCCAGATCAAGGATTTGGCGTAGCCAGGACAAACGAGATGCTTGCTTGTGCAATTAATGCACTGTGGCCGAGCTTCGTCACACTTTACGTGCTGGCGAGTTCATGCAAATCAGGTCGTGCTCTAGCGCTTGAGCGGCGAGGGGAGCTCGTATCACTCACTTTTCTTTTGCACGTCAAGCAACCCCCTAGGTACCGTCAGCTTCTTTTCTACACCATATGGCCGCATCAGATGATAGGTAGTTCACCTCGACTACGCGTACGCGTCATCGTCGCTGAGCTTATCGGTTGTGGCTTGCTACGTATAAAGAGTGTGAACGTCTGTGGTTCTTAGCATCATATCGATTTGTAGCATCTGATTGTCGGCGTTCACGTGCATGGTAGACAAGGTAAGTCCTGAGGTGTCCTTAGCTACGTTGAACCAGTACATATCTAATGTTGTCCTTGTGTGAAGTGGGTTCGGCTATCAGGAGAGAGATAGCGGGCAGAGATAGCGGTTAGAAGATGCCTTGGCACTCTGACTGTTTGATGTGTTTTTATTGAAACATCGAACATATCGAACACCTACGACCATAAGTCAGTGGAAACAAAAAAAAAGATGAAGAGCATGGATGGTTGAGAAGCTGGTGCTGATGACAGCTCTGAGATTACAAAAGAAAAGGTTCGTATTCGGGTATATGGGAGCACACTGTGTGGCTCAGCTCTCGATCTATGATACTTTGTGCAGTTCCAAAATGATGCAAAGCGCACCAAGGGGGTGATTCGCCTCTCTCTCAGTTTGTGCTATGCGCGGTCGGCCTCTCAAAGGACCGCCGAAGAATGATTCCGCCGGTCTTCCAACAATAGGAAAGCCAAGGAATGATGATAGCAAAACGCCGTGCCTGACCATGCTCGCCAAAAAAAAAAACAATAACAAACAAAACTCCGAATCATACGCGCTGCAGATTCACGCGGTTTTTTCACTGCCTGCCATCCCCGAATGTTGCTGCTTCAATTCATGAACCAATCAGTGTCTTTACCAGTGCCCAGGACCAACGCCCAATTCTGGAGCACCATAGGTTCCAGAGAGGAGCTGCTGCCTAATGGCTGCACGCTGGTCCATGGCGCTGGCGTTGCTGGGAGACTGGGAGGTGACCGGCGCGCCGCTTTGCATATAGCCCGTCGCGGCTTGCAATTCGTTCACAGCTTCGCCCATCCTCCCTCCACTTCTTTGGTTGTGCTCGACCAGCTTCTGATCCCAGTTTCCAAGCTGCAGTCTGAAACCTCCTGCGGTCTTGGCAGCTTCTCTGATGACCAATGCCCAGGCCCTTCCAATCTCGTCGTATGCGTCGTTCTTGTGTCGTTGATTCTGGTATGTGTCCCAATCGGGGAGTCTGTGGATCATGTTCGTGACGGCGTCGAGGTAGGTGAGGGAGAGGCCGGTTTGAGTTTCTTGTGGTGGGAGATAGTAAGGTGTGTAGTCGCGGAGGGCCTCGATGAGCTCGAGCAGATTCTGGCGTACACGGTTGTATGCGTAGTCGGATGTCGGGCGGTTGCCAAGAGGGAAAGCCTCGCGAAGATCATGTTCGTACTTCTCAAGGACGGTGAGGGTGGACTCGACAGAGGGACGGGGTGCCTTTGTCACAATGGCCTCCCGGATGTCGGAGCGCTCGTTGCAGATATTCTGGACCAGGTTGCGGAGCTCGTCCGCGGAGAGTGTTTGTAGGAGACGTGGGAGAGGCAGAGGACGGCCTGCAGATGTGTGTGTGCGGGTGCGCTTGATGGTGCGGTGTTGATGAGGGAGGCCGCGGTTCTGCAAAGATGGTGACGGCGAGGTGGACATGCGCTCGTTGTCCAGTTCCTCGTCGGCCTTTCTCTTCCGGCCGGACATGTTTTGCTGCTGGTAGGCGTCTGTCACATGGATATTAACTTGGTGTAGAGCGGAAATGTTTTGGATGGTGGTGTTGTTGTGGGAGTGGGAGTGGGTGTGGGTGTGGGTGTGGGCGGGGAGCTGTGTCGCTGACGTACCGGAGCGCAGACGAGGATCTTGGAAGAGATGCGGAGCGGCCAACGGGTTGCTGGGAATCACTGTGCTCATGACGAAGGGTCACTCCGCGGCGAGGTATGGCAAGTGAAGGAGGTGGTGAAGTGTCGTATGGTGAGGTGAGGGAGGAAGTCGGATTGGTGAAAGCAAGGGCTGCGTGGGTGAAGATGTTGTGGCGGCGCTTGAGCTAGGCGAGAGTGTGAGAGAGTCAGTCAGGCTGGAAGGTCACGCAGAGCAGAGCGGCGGGCGGGCTAAGCTAAGCTTTTACCGCACGGCCCTGGCCGAAAGGCAATGGAAGTCAATGGCCGAAAACAATCGAAGCCGCTGCATTCTACTAGCCGGTCACTGCAAGATACATGTAGGTACCATACGAGAACTACTACTGTGTCTCATATCATGTAAGGTGCAGTGTGTATATTCTCATGGCAAGGCTCATGTAGGTACAGCATCAGTCTTTCTTATCATCCCTTCCGCCGGCCTACGTCGCCTCAGCATAACTCCTTGGCTGGTCGGTCCCACTTCACCATTGCTGCGCGGTGAACAAAGCGCTCAGCTTCCTCCGACTGCTGCCTCTGCCCAAACACGCCACGCATCCACACTTCACTTCCATCACCTAGCTGTGGACCAGCATTCCCGGGTTACTCTCCCATCATTTACCATGTACCACCGGGAGACGCCTTCTTCTGAGCATCAAAACCCGCTGCTGGACAGCGCCCGCTCGAGCCAGGAATTCGAGCTTTCTCACCTGCATCACAGCAATGAACGGCCCTCGTTGCTTCTCGAATCTGGCGGAGTCGCGCAGAAGGGTGCTCCGAAGCTCTTTATCGCCGGAGCCCTGGTGGTTGCCATTGCAGGTCTTGTCATTCAGACTGAGGCGGCTGCGTATTATGAGGACGTCTTGGGCTGGAAGAAGCCCTTCTGCAGCCTGTATATCATGCACAGCTCGCTGGCGCTCCCCTGGTTCTTGCACCTGGCCTATCTTCGCTTCAAGGAACTCGACAAGCCTTACACTCTCTGGGTTAGAGATTACAACAACGAGCTACGAGCTTGTGTATCAACTGTCGAAGCATTCGCCGTTAGCGGTCCTTCTATCGTGATTAAACGCGCCGGCTCTCTGGGAGGGCCTCTCGATTACCTAGCAACCACCATGGGCATCGTCACTCTCGTCTTGACCGTCAGCGGCTGTTCCTGGTTCTTGTCCCTGGCATTTACCACGCCTAGTGATCTTACTGCGATTTACAACTGCTCTACCTTCTTCGCCGCTGCCTTCAGCGTCCCGATTCTGCGCCAGAAAGTAGGCCGAGTCGGTCTTATTGCCGTTGCCCTCTCTATCATGGGCACTTTCACCATTGCTTACGGTGACACCACCGCACATGCCTCGGATGACGCCAATAATCCTCCCGCAGTAGGAGCCTCCCGCTTGTTTGGCAATGTCATTGCCCTTATCGGTGCGGTCGCATTTGGTCTCTACGAAGTTCTCTTCAAGAAATGGGCGTGTCCATCCCACGCCGTCCGCCCATCGTCAAGTCTGAACCTCACGCTTGCGGCTTCGGCCTTGACGGGCATTTATACATTCTCATTCTTCTGGGTCGTGCTTGTAATCATGCATTTCATTGGTGTTGAGCCATTCGTTGTGCCTAGTCTCCACGTACTGTCGTACGTTATTCTCTCCGTAACTGCAGGTTCGAGTAAGTCCACTCCACGCAACATAGACTCTTCCATCCTCAAAAGAATGGCCGACGTTGACAATACTCCTCTAGTCTCCATCACCGCATTACTCGTGCTTGTCACTTGGACAAATCCTGTTTTCGCTTCCGTCGCTTCAGTGTAAGTCAACAGTCCAACACCTCTCACCATCGTTCTCGTACTGACAACCACTCAGATTGAGCGTATTTTTCGTCGCCGTTGCAGACTGGCTGCTCTTCGGCCTCGACCCTTCGATAGCAACTTATGCCGGCGGCAGCTTGATCATCGTAGCCTTCGCTTTGCTGGCCAAAGAGGAGCTGGGTCACGGGAAACACTGAGTCCACCCACCGTCGATTATCATCGACCACAGCCTTGAATGATGTTCCTTGGCACCCGCACATCCGCGACGAGAGGCCTTCTCGTAACCGCATTCCTTGTTCTTAGCCGGATTTTAGCATACGTGAGAGAACTCCTTGCACACCTGCATTCCCATACACATAGCAACGTGGTAGCAACTCGACCTCGCAGCTGTTTCGGCCCTTGTCTAGCCATCCATCCACGTCCAACTTTTCAAGCAGCCGCAGGCGAAGAGTAGTAAATCGGACTCCCAAGTTCCCGCCGAGTTTCATCGTTTGACTTTTGTCCGCCGTGGTCACTGCCGATATCGTCGCGGCCGATTCCCCCGGTTCTGAAAATTTTGCCGAAAGCAGTGTAGAAGTATGTCACGAGAGCGATGAGCACGAGGCTTGAGATGGCGTTTTCGGCTTCTTGTAGGCGCAGGGCGTAGAGCTTCTGACCAATATCTTTGAGCCCTGGACCGTGGGCAGACGAGGCGAAGATGGGAAGAGACATATTTTGTGGTGGTTTGGAAAGAGGCGGGTCGGCAAGAGTTGTGAGAGTCTTTCTAGCAAAATTGTGCGGTTGCCCCCTTTACACCTGTACTCTTCTGTCCCCTCTACTTTGGGCATGCAGGTAAGTGTGTAATCGCGGGCTTCTTGTTGTCTTTTCGTTGAAGAAAGGTTTCATTATCTTCTTCGCTTAGGGGGGTGCTGAGGAGATGGAGACCTTATACCCTACGCCTGCTACGCTCAGAGCACACTTACCTTGGAAGATCTAAATAATGCACCTATTCTGTGACGTAGGTTGCAGTTAGCTGCTTCACGATCATACTCTGACTCGTCGTCCGGCCACGGCTCGTCCGGAAACAGCCATTGCAAAGCGGGCAGACTTGAAGCGCGGCCGAAGGAGCCACGGGTGTTTGGCTTTTGCTGTGTGTGAACGCGGACAGAAGGGTCAGAGGGGAGAGAGAGAAAGAGAGAGGAGACTGGTGAATTGAGTGTGTTGGTAGTTCTGCAGATCTATGAGGAATGCTACCTTGGACGTGATGCTTCGGACTGGGTTGCATTGGGGGTGGAATGGTGCTTGTGTTTGAAAGCATCGTGTATGGGTGGAAGAGGAAGCAAGTTCTGTCCCGGGATGTGGACATGTTTACCTATCTGTGCTTGGAAGACTTCAAACACACGCAGAGACAGCGTTCATGTGCTCTCTTGCTGACGTGGAGTCTCAGACGAAATACTGCAGGGCTACTTCGGCGTGCATAGTTGGTCGGACGACTGCGGAACATGTCAAGAAGCCAAACGTGTGCTCGAGCAAGCGGAGTAAAGGCAATGGACAAACCCTCTCATACGAATCAGCATGGCGAAGCAGTCAACGAACACAACAATGTATGTTATCTTCTGCACCGCGGTACTGGGCGTTGTGGGTTATATGAAGAGCAGCGCCCGACAGAGAGATGCAAATCAGGATGTTGCGCGTTTCCCACGTGGCATTCCGGCGGAGATTAGTAGCGCTAACCTTAACTTGCACCGTTGCGTACAAAACTAAAGACATCGACGTTAGGTACCGAGTTGTGCGGAGAGTGGATTGGAATATTGCAGAATCAGGGGGGAAATGTTGTTGATATTGTTGTTGTTGGCGGTGTTTGTGTTCTTTGGGCCAGATGGTCGATCGCTGATGTTGAGCTGGCTGGAGTGTTCACAAGTCAATAGGTAGGCAGGAACGAAGCAGCTTTTGTGAATTGGTACTGTTGATGATTTTGTGCATTATTTGACATTAGATGATTAGATGGCCGTCCACCGGCCATGGACACATGGGTATGCTCCATGCATCGGGGTATAATTCCTCCTCCAAACCCACTCCCAAGACTGATAGTCATTGCACGGATCGTTTCCCTTCTGCTTCCCTCGGCGCGAAGCTGCGCGGCTCCCTCCCCTCTCATGAGATGTGACCATTGCCACTGTCTGTTGCCTTCTCGATGATGAAATATTGGGACGATGTCCCGGCGTGGTAGGATGCATTCGGTGACTGGCGATGCAGTCACTTCGATGTCCATATGGTAGCGTCGGCATTGCCATACGCTCCAAGTGTGGGGTATATTAATATTAAGATCTCAGTCGTGAAATTGAAATGTAATGAATGTGGTCGTGCTCGGCATTGATTACCGGCTCGATGTAGTTGCTCAGTTGCTGCCAAGTCTGGTGTGTCCGGAGGTGGTGCGAGAGTGCATGCTGGGACGGTTCCTCTGGTGCTTCTGAATGTATGCAGGAGGCATGATGAAGTCACCGATTTGCCTGGAGCGGCTGCGTGAGTGCATGGCGCGAGACTGGTTCCTTCTGTGCTGAGGAGTCCAGCCAGAGTGGTTCCTGTAGTGGGTGCGTGCAGGAGTTGTCACACTGTTGGCGGCCGAGTCTTCGGGAATGGCACCCGCAGCCATGTGCTCAGGAATGGTGAATTGCGAGAACCTCTTGGGCAAAGAGAGACGGCTAGGCATGGAGAGACGGCTGGTCCAGACAGGACGAGAGAAGTTGAATTGGATGGCGGTGCCAGTGATTGGTGTGTCAGGCACTGTAGGCGCTGTTGCTGGGCGAGGAAGAGACAAGTGTTTCTCGTTGAGCTCTTCGATCTCCTCAGCCGGTCGGATGAAGCGGTTGTAGCAGTAGGCAATTGCGAAGGCAACTGCGATGGAGCATGCCAATACGGCGAAGATCAAACCAAGAAGAAGACCCCAGTTGGTAGCCATGGCGATTATGGTAAGTGTAAAAAAGAGTGTCTGAGTGAGTGAAGATGGGAAATTGAAAGAATGTCTGAGTGAGTTGACAACAAGAGTAGTGAGTGTCTGAAAGAGTGAAGACACAAGTGAACAAGCAGATGAGAGTTATTAGAGAGTGAGTTGGTTGTGATGAGAGAGAGAGACAGCAATGAAACAGCGAGGAAATGGCATATTTGAAGTCGAAGATTCCTACCTCTGGCATACCTCAGGATGTACAGCAGTACAACGCAGCGTAATCTTCCACCGCAATGTTGGGCGGGCGGTTTGCGTTGTCGAATGAGATGTCTAATGAGCGGCAAACGCTGTCTTGCTGAATGTCTTGCTGCGTGCCTTGCGGGAACGGTGAAGAGTGAACACACCAGAAATGTGAGCGTTGATGAGTGACGACGATGCAGGCTTGAAGAGAGACAGTAGGCCTTAGTTGGGGGTATATTCATTTGACATGGGGCAGTTGAAGAGTGGAGGTCCTCAGCGTAGAGATTTGGAGATTGCCGACGTTCACCTGTCAAGTCGCCATCGCTCGATCGCGCCTGTGCTTCCGCCTTCGGTCCGATCGTCTGGGTGCGGCCGGGACTGTCCGCGCAGCCGCCTGCCGGGGCCGGGACGTTTCGCTCGATCTTTCCAATACTTGTAGAATTTATAGCAACGCCCTCATCTTCGCCAACGCCTTCGCAATCTGGCCGATCGCAAATCTCGCAGGCGCACACCGGAGCGCCTAACCGACAACAACAAACACACCCCGCCGGTCACCTGATCATGGAGGACGAACTATTCGACGTCTTCAACGAGACCGGCGCTAAGCCCGGCAGGAAAGAGAAGAGGGCCAAGAAGCGCTCGCTGAACGGGGATATCAAGTCGCCCGAGCCAGCGCAGAATGGCGGTGCTCAAACGGTCGAAGACCACCCGATGAGCGGCGTGCCAGAGGCAGAAGATGACAACGCGCGCGACCAGAAGCGCCAGCGCAAAGACGATGAGCCTGAGCCGTTGGTGACGGATGAATTCGAGACGCAGCAGTCACGAGAAATTGCCGCCTCAGCAGGCCTTCAAGCTCAAAAGGACGACGCCGCAGTCGTGCTCAAACATCAAGTCCGCCATCAGGTCTCTCTGCCGCCAGACTACGATTACGTGCCCATCTCGCAGCACAAGCGCCCGGAGAAACCTGCGCGCACATGGCCCTTCACCCTCGACCCTTTCCAGGAAGTGTCCATTGTCTCAATCGAGCGTAATGAGAGTGTATTGGTTTCCGCGCATACCAGTGCGGGTAAGACTGTTGTTGCTGAATATGCGGTTGCACAATGTCTGAAGAACAACCAAAGAGTCATCTACACCAGTCCCATCAAGGCACTGAGTAACCAGAAGTATCGTGAGTTCCAAGCCGAATTCGGTGACGTTGGATTGATGACCGGAGATGTCACAATCAACCCGACCGCCACCTGTTTGGTCATGACCACCGAGATTCTGCGTTCTATGCTTTACCGCGGTTCTGAGATTATGCGCGAAGTTGCGTGGGTCGTATTCGATGAGGTCCACTACATGCGCGACAAGTCTCGAGGTGTCGTCTGGGAAGAGACTATTATCTTGCTGCCCGACAAGGTCCGATACGTCTTCTTGTCAGCTACCATTCCAAACGCCATGCAGTTCGCCGAATGGATCACAAAAACCCACAATCAGCCCTGTCACGTCGTCTACACCGATTTTCGACCAACTCCGCTTCAACACTACCTATTCCCGGCCGGTGCCGATGGCATCCACTTGGTAGTCGACGAGAAGGGTGTGTTCAGAGATGAGAACTTCGACAAGGCTATGTCTGCCGTCAGCGCCAAGGCTGGTGACGACGGCACAGATCCCATGGCGAAACGTAAGGGCAAGGGCAAGGACAAGAAGACAAACAAGGGAGGCAAGCAAGACGGTCCTTCCGACATTTACAAGATCGTGAAGATGATCATGATGAAAAACTACAATCCCGTCATCGTCTTCTCCTTCTCAAAGCGTGAGTGTGAGACGAACGCCCTACAGATGAGCCAGCTGGCATTCAACGACGAGTCGGAGAAAGCCATGGTTTCAAAGGTCTTCAGCTCTGCGATTGAAATGTTGTCAGACGAGGACAAGGAGCTGCCCCAAATCCAGCACGTTCTACCGCTTCTTCGCAGAGGTATTGGTATTCACCACTCCGGACTTCTCCCCATCCTCAAGGAGACGATCGAGATTCTGTTCCAGGAGGGACTGATCAAGGTCCTCTTTGCGACAGAGACCTTCTCCATTGGCTTGAACATGCCTGCCAAGACCGTTGTCTTCACATCCGTCCGCAAATTCGACGGAACAGCAATGAGATGGGTTACGCCATCCGAGTTCATTCAGATGTCTGGTCGCGCTGGTCGTCGCGGTCTGGATGAACGTGGTATCGTGATCATGATGATTGACGAAGCCATGGAACCTGGTGCCGCCAAAGAGATTGTGCGCGGAGAGCAGGACAAGCTCAACAGTGCTTTCTACCTCGGCTACAACATGATTCTCAACTTGATGCGTGTCGAGGCCATCAGCCCCGAATTTATGCTCGAGCGTTGTTTCTTCCAATTCCAGAACGCCGCTTCGGTCTCTGGTCTTGAGAGGCAGCTGGTTGACAAGGAGCAGCAGCGTGCATCCATGCACATCGAAAACGAGAGTGAGATCAAGGAGTACTACGAGCTTCGCCAGAATATCACTGGCTACACACAGGACATGAGGGCCGTCATCACACACCCGCAGTATCTGCTCAGATTCTTGCAGGGCGGCCGACTTGTCAAGGTCAAATACCAGGATCACGACTTTGGTTGGTGCGTTGTGGTCAACTACCTCGAAGAGAGGCCACAGAAGGGCCAGAAGAAGGAGGACATCCCTGCTGGTCAACAGTACAGAATTGATGTTCTGATGCTGGTGGCGAGCGATTCGATCGCACCACCCAAGGGCTCGAAACCAACAGACACATTACCTCCAGGCGTCCGCCCACCTGTCAGTGGCGAGAAGGGCAAGATGGAGGTTGTGCCGATCTTGAACGGCACCATCGAGTCCATCGGACACTTGCGTCTCCATCTACCCAAGGATCTCCGAACAGCAGACCAGAGGAATGCTGTTCGCAAGCAGATGGAAGAGGTGAAAGTCCGTTTCCCCGACGGCATTGCAGTCCTGGACCCCATCGAAAACATGCACATCGAGGACGAAAGTTTCAAGAAACTGCTGCGCAAGATTGAAGTGCTCGAGCACAGGCTGCTCAACCACCCGATGCATGAGTCCGAACAGCTGCCGGCCCTCTACGATCAGTATGCCGCCAAGGTAGAGCTCGGTAACGAGATCAAAGGTCTCAAGAAGCAAATCCAAGACGCTCTCTCCGTCCTCCAACTTGACGAGCTCAAGAACCGCAAGCGTGTGCTCCGCCGTCTGGACTTTGTCAACGAGTCCGATGTCGTGCAGCTCAAGGCCCGTGTTGCTTGCGAGATCAGCACTGGTGATGAGCTCGTGCTGAGTGAATTGCTCTTCAACCGCTTCTTCAACGAGCTCACTCCCGAGCTCTGCGCCGCAGCACTTTCTTGCTTCATCTTCGAAGAGAAGACCAAGGAGGAAGTGTCGTTGAAGCCTGAGCTCGCCAAGCCTTTCAAGGACATTCAGCAGCAGGCGAGGAAGATCGCCAAGATCAGCATGGAGAGCAAGGTTCCCTTGAACGAGGAGGAGTACGTGCAGACGTTCAAGAAGGAGCTGATGGAAGTCGTGTTCGCCTGGACAAACGGTGCCAGCTTTGCGACTATCTGGTGAGTTTTCCTTCTCCGATTCTAATGATCTTGATGGATCATCCGCTAACTTCTACTTTTCTCTAGCAAAATGACCGACGTCTACGAAGGCAGCTTGATCCGTCTTTTCCGCCGCTTAGAAGAGCTTCTGCGTCAAATCGCACAGGCGGCTAAGGTTATGGGCAGCGAGGAGCTCGAGCAGAAATTCGAGACCGCTCTGGGTAAAGTGAGACGCGACATCGTTGCCGCGCAGTCGCTTTACCTCTAGGACAGTTGAGTGTGTGCGCAGTAATAACAGATCGTCCAGCCTAGTAGAGTAGAGCCTTGAATAGGATAACGCGCGTAGACCACATGCATGTATGAACAAAAGAACAGCTTTTTAGAGAAGGTCCTCTCTCTCTTCCAAGTCACAAGACATACTCTCTCCAAGTCACTCAGATCGAACATTCTTCCAAGAACAGTCGGAGACTGTTATTCACTCTCCCGCTTCGCCTATAACTCGCACTACATGTATTGGCTCCGTTGCCAGTGGTCTAGCGCACATCACGTGCTATGGCGTGACTGCACCCGTACATGTTCAGTACATAAGCGCCATGCAAGACCCGTCTTCTATCTGCGGAGAGAGCTCGTAACACCCACTTGCCTTTCACCAACTCTCGTTCATACCTACAGATCTTTCATCTTCCGTTGACAGGGCAGGGCAGCACGTCAACTTCCGGAAAGCGATTTGCTCCTCTGAGAGCTCACTCCTAGATCGTTTTTTTTTCGTCGTATCGTCATAATTGAGCCCCTCCCCGTAGAAACTGTCGAGGCTTATTATGCCATGCCTTTGGGGATATTAGAAAAATCAAAGGCAAAGGGGCTCGCTTTCTTTCTCTCCTTTTGGCCGAAACAAACAATTCCCACGCTCTTCTGTAACTACTGTATGCTCTTCCTTGTCAGGTTGGTTTTCGCGCGGAAGCAGACGAGCTGGGTTCTTTTTTCGCTCTGAGGGAAGGGAAAAAAAAACACATAGTGCACTTGCCAGCTACAGTATCCAGCCAGCCCTTGCGGAAATCCGAAATACATACAATACTACACCAGTGGAGTCTCATGGTAGTGGTAGGAATGGCAATCACAGCACGGAAGCCCTAACTACAGTTGATGAGTCCGTCCGTCCGCGCCCCCCACGTCGTCCCTCACACACGCACTCCCAGCAGCGAGACTGCTCAGCAGTTTAGTGTGGGTTTGGATGTGCCGTGGTGCAGCAGGTGTCAAAGAGTAGCAAGTAGCAGCCGCAGCAAAACGTCGAGCATGCAAGACATGCGTGGATGGAGTAGTGAGTGGTGAGTAAGTGAGTGGGTGCTGGGTGCCCGGGCGATGGTGCTGAAGTAGTGGCGATGGCGCCATCGACGCCAGGACCAGGGACGTGGGAGGACTTTTTTTCTTTTTCACCAAATGGCTGCGTTGCGCTGGCGGTGGTGGTGTTGGGATTGACAGGTGCCTATACATTATATGAGTGGGCACTAGGCGAGGTCGTAGTGAGTGGGCAAGCAGGGCTATATTGGCCAAGGTGGCGGTCTTCGTTGTTGCTAATACCTTACCTTGAAGACCTACAGCAGCGAGGGTCAGGGTGGGACGAATGGACGACGGTGCGTGGAGAGGTGTGCTGGCTGGCTGGTCCCACTGCGGGTTTCTTCGGTCCTTTCTGTTCGGGGATGGCTGGCGAGATGTCGTGTCGTGGGTGTTCGGGGGAGCCGGTTCGTTGAGAGCTGAGTGGAGTTCCTTTGCCTATTTCTGTCTGCGACTGAGCGAGCAGAGGGTATGACACTGCCTTTCCTGGGTGAGAGTATGCGTAGTGGGATCTGGAAGTGAAAGAGTTTTGTTCGCGGTGCTCCAGGATCGCCGTGGTTTGTGTCAAGTTCGTGTGTGTTGCAAGGCGTGTGCATCACATCTAAGTACGTACTCAAGCACCGAGTCGAATCTGTCGTGTCAATGTGTTAGTATGCGAGCAAGTTTAGAGTGGCGTCCAATATGTGAGGGTGATTATTGCTGTAGAACATTTTCATCTGTATGTTTCTCTGTCTGGTGGTTTAAGAGGTATCGCAAATCAAAACGGACTGTGGACAGTGCCACTATATTTTTTCTCCTCTCCAATCGTGATGACTGGGTGGAGCAACAAGAAATCAGAACTCGAAACATGGCATCAGAATGGCCAACCACCATATGAAAGTCAATACACAATCAAGCCGCAACCTCTTCAGCCGAAGGCGACTCGGTACCAACACCGTCAGTCCTGAGCTCACTACTCCGGTGAGCCTCTTTCTCTTGTGTCTTGCTCTCGGCTTCGAACTTCTTGAACTGCTCCTCCATGCCCTTTACATCGCTCTTCTCGGTGATCAATCCCTTGAGCCATTTGTTCTCCATCTCGAGCTGGTTGATTCTGTTCTCCAGCGATGTGACCTTGTCGGTCATCTCCTTGGACTGCTTCTCCAGGGCGGCCTCACGCTGCTTCTTCTTGACACGGAAGCGTGCTGAGGCAGCGGTGTTGCGGCGGCGCTTGTCCTCCTCGGCGGCGAAGCGCGACTGCTCTTCGAGGTCGGCTACGGGTGCAATGTTGGCGGCCGAGGCTTTGCGCTTGTCGCCAGGTTGACTGAAGTGGTTCGGTTGCGGCGGGTAGGGTCCTTGGAGGGCGTTGGACGGGCTGGGTGCGATGGTGGCGGGTGACTCGGCAAGCGAAGGTGGGAAGGTCTGGAACTCGGAGAACTGGAAGTCGAGGCCTGAAGTGTGTGTGAGTAAGTGTGTTCAGTTGCAGGACAGCACAGAAGTGTAGCCTTACCATTCATGCCGACATTGGTTTGCGGCTGCTGCTGCTCTTGAGGCTGCGGGGCATGCTGAGTGAAATCGATAGGCGCGGGCGCGCTGAGATCGAAGTCGAAGAACTCAGCGCCGGTGAGGAACTCGAGGTTTCCGTCGTCGAGGCCGAAGTCGTTCTGAGCGGCTTGCTCTTCGTGCGACGGGATGGTGTTGAGGTTGGCCAGGTAGGCCGACACGTTCGGGGCGCGGCGGGCTGTGAAGTTGGACATGGCTTATATGGTTGGGCGCGATGCGCTGTCGATTACGGGGTGCGCAGACGCAGGACAATCTGCGCCTACAGCGTGGTGGTGCGGGTGGTGGACGAGTGAAATGAGCGGGGTGAAAGGCTTTGTTTCGTTGTTCCGCGTGGCGTGGCGAGTCGGGACCGTGTTATAGACGGGAGTGGCCGGCGAACAGAGAGAGAGAGAGTCGAGAGTCGTTGATGAGGATATGAGGATAGGCCGGGGGTGTCGAGCAGTAGGGTATGGAGGAATCTGGTGGGTGAGTGGGTGTGGATACGGGCGGGAGTAGTAGTGGTGGTGTCTGCGGAGTCTGGAGGAGACGACTTTCCTGTGCGCCCTTGCCGGTCGGTCGGTTGAATGCGGGCGGGCGCTTGCTTAGGAATCTGAATGCGCGGCCGGACCTCGAACCGTGTGCACACTGAGGGCAAGAGGGCAAGAGAGGTGGGGGCGCGCGCTACGGAAACAACTTCCAACCTGAGACCAGTGACTCGTCGCTATGTGTAATGCAATCCTGAAGCCAGACCCTGCCACTACTATATTATTATCCATCTCCCATTATTGTCCATGAATACTTGGATTCTATCTTCCTTGCTGTGGTTGTCTTCGTATGCGTCTACTATGACATGTCTCTACCGTCTAGTTTATGTCCCTCCGCCACATACCTACACGACATGCACCTTATCGTCTGCCTGCCTTAGGTACAGTATCTTGCTCGGCCGGCCAAACGGACCTCCACATATTCAACGCATCATAGCGACGCACCGTGCTGTGCCCTTCCGAGGCATCCAGAGCTTGCAGATTGACTTTGGCCTCGATCGATCAGTAATACTATAAGATACATACATAGATGATGCAGGGCTACCAGCCTACTAGAAGTATCATAGTGACGGTACTAGTAAGCTGTGTGCCTGTGTGCGTTTCTGTATGGTGTATGCTGATTTATAGCTTGCATTGTCGGAGTCCAGCGGAGATGTTGAACCCGACTGAAAGAACACCTCAGCTCTGCTTACATGTATGATTAACACGGTTCCAGTAAGCTTATGTAGGATGATGCTGATAGTGTCAACAGCGAAGATACGATCTCCAAATTTCTTGTCCGTGTGGTCGATGAAGCATGTTCTAACGGTTCGTAAGTCGTGTAGACACTATGTCGCTCAAAGCAAGCAGTTGACTTTGAGAGGTGGAACATCGACAATCAATCTCCATTCCCAGCCCGGAACTCAGCGCAGGACTGACAATACTGTCACTATGATCGTATCAACAGCATATACATACATGAAAGGCACTCAGTGATTCAAAGACCTTCGACGAACAATCACGCATAGCTCGAGTAAACAATTACCCCAACCCTAACCCTCAAGTTCGGAGATCATGGATGCATGTTCGTAAGAAGCTGACTGTGTTACACGATAGTATCATGTAGATGTCGTGGCAGTCATGTGATGCAGTGTGAGTAGGTATTGATCCCATGAAAGTCCATCTATATAAATTTCTCGATTGTAGTCGATCAGGGATGGCCTAGATTTCGAAAACTCTCTTTTTTATCGCACTGCGGGACGGATGTGGGCCACGTCCCGGGGGCATGGAATTCAAACATGTGCATCCGAAGGGTAACACGCCAAGTATCAGGTCGAGCACGAGTAGGAGACGATACTCACGTGCTATCCTACTTTCAAGCAGGAAAGGAATAGCACTGGCATAAGGTATCCATGAAGGTGTCGGCGTTGTTTGTCGACGAAATGCCGCTCGGTTGTAGCCGACAGCGACCCCGCCTCCAACATGGACTTTATCTTTTGCGGGCTACAATCAGCTCATCAAGCTTTGTAACCGTGGCCAGTAGCGGATGAGTGTGGATGCAGTAGTCGAGGAGCGACTTGACTACAATAGTAGTCTCGAAGGCGTGAGAATGGTGGACATACCTGTAGTCTTCATGTTAGATGTTCGAGACAAAGATTAGGTAAAGTGAGGTGTGTCTGTATAGAGTATCTCTTGTCCTGCCCGCGTTCAAAATACGTCAGAGTCACAGCAAGAATCCGCAGGATCGATTTGCTGTCTGGCCAGACCAGAGCACGAGACACGCGCACTCTCACACTGCCTACCTAACTAACCTACCTACCTTACACAAACTTTGAAGTGAATCGCACATCCTGCACCGCTCCAACACCACATACCCAGCAAACTCCTCTCCTCAACCGTACATCTAGCTGCTGCAGCATCGCCAACAACAACATCCGCTGTCGCCACCAATACGCGCGCTAGGCCGCTCCTCAGCAAGCCCCACTCTACCACCACATTTCAACTTTGCCCATCACTCCCATACAACCTTCCTACACTACACTATACCAAACTCGCAAACATGGGTCAAACGCTTTCAGAGCCTGTGACCGAAAAGGTATGACTCGCCAACCACCCAACCCAACACCACCGGCTGCGTCGTCGCCCACGCACAACAGCTGAACTCCAATATTGGTGAAACGCTTCCACACCCACAAGACACACACTGACCACGTGATTTCTCACAGCACTCAGACAAGGGACAAGATGACCGTGTCGCATTCGGTATCAGCGCCATGCAAGGCTGGCGGATAAGCATGGAGGACGCGCACGCCTGCGTGCTCGACCTGCAGCCGCTCGAGGAGGGCGACGACGAACTCAAGCCCGCCGCTTCAGACGTGCGCATATCCTTCTTCGGTGTATACGACGGACACGGAGGCGACAAGGTTGCCATCTACACAGGCGAGAACTTGCACAAAATCATCGCAAAACAAGAGGCGTTCAAGAACAAGAACTTCGAGCAGGCGCTCAAGGATGGCTTTTTGGCTATCGACCGTGCCATCCTCTCCGGTACGTGGTAGTATAGGCTGTGTGAAACTGTCGGTTGGACATGTGCTGACAGTTCGTCTGCGCAGACCCCAAATACGAGGACGAGGTGTCTGGATGCACAGCGTCTGTGGGAATCATCACAAAGGACAAGATCTACGTCGTAAGTACACGTGATTACGTGACATGTGTGCACAACGGGCAGCAACTGAGTATTCTAGGGCAACTCCGGCGATTCACGATCAGTCCTCGGCATCAAGGGCCGCGCAAAGCCGCTTTCTTTCGACCACAAGCCCCAGAATGAGGGCGAGAAGGCCCGCATCTGCGCAGCCGGTGGATTCGTCGACTTTGGCAGAGTTAACGGCAACCTTGCCCTTAGCAGAGCCATCGGCGACTTTGAGTTCAAGAAGAGCGCAGACCTCCCACCTGAGCAGCAGATTGTCACTGCTTTCCCCGACGTGACCATTCACGAGATGGGCGAGGACGATGAGTTCCTGGTCATTGCCTGTGACGGTTAGTCCTCCATGCCATCCAATGTACACGAGTAACGACTAACAAGGTTTAGGTATCTGGGATTGCCAGTCCTCGCAAGCGGTTGTCGAATTCGTCCGAAGAGGCATTGCCGCAAAGCAGGACCTGCCCGCCATCTGCGAGAACATGATGGACAACTGTCTTGCATCCAACAGCGAGACCGGCGGTGTCGGCTGCGACAACATGACTATGAGCGTGATCGCACTCCTCAATGGCAAGACCCAGGAGGAATGGTACAACATGATCGCCGAGCGGGTCGCGAACGGAGACGGGCCTTGCGCGCCACCAGAGTACGGCAAGTCTTGATCCATCCGCGCACTTGCTTTTGTGCGTGCCAATCCGTCGCTCGCTTCGATGTGCCCGTACAGGAGTTGAGTTGGAGCGGAAGGCCAGAGCCTCGTGCTGACTTTCTCTGAAGCGGAATTTAGGGGACCCGGCGCACACAACCGCTTTGATCCGTCGGACGAGGACGAGTACATGGACATGGACCAACGCACGCGCTTACTTGGGGGTCGCGGCGGCCGTGTTATTCTCCTTGGTGACGGTACAGAGATTGTTACTGGCTCTGGCGACGACGACGACGTGGACATGGGCGAGGCAGAGGAGGTTGACGACAGCGATCTCGAGGAGCAAATCAAGAAGGGTCAGGCTGAGAGCAACAACGGCGAGACCAACACCTCAAGGGTGCAACGGGAAGGAACGCCTGGACCGAAGACCGAGGAGCCCAAACAGGACTCTTCGTCGACGACCGGAACTTCGTCTACGCCTGCTGAACCCAAGATGACCGCCCCTACCGACGGCCCTGCAACCGAGTAGCTTTTTGGCAGACCACCTTTTCCTCTTTAGCCTTGCTATCTGCAAACCCCCAAACTCGAGTTTTACTCTTCGAACAGAAGCATGGAAATGAAGCATGAATGATACCCGTCTTGTCTTGCGAAATACTATCTTTCTGCGTTCAATTTTATCCAGATGTCATGCTGCATGCGTGCCAGCGCCGTGCGGCCATCGCTTACGATACCACCACCATGCGAGGTTGGATTGAGCTGAGGTTAAGCTAAGGTTGCATGGCCTACATGCACCGTCTCACTTCCAAACCGGCTCGAGCTGCCCTGATAGTTGCGCCGAGTGACGTCGTGCCGCGGACTGCCAGGTGTTTGTTGCATATCTACGTAAAGGCACATGTAACTTTTGACGCGTCTTCACGGCTTTGTCTGCAGAAAGACTCTCGGTAAGAGCGTCATATGCGAGTGTGAATCCATGTTTTTGTCGGCTCGATTCACTGTTACGCGGTGCATGATAGGTAGGCAGTACAGTAGTGGGCAAGCGACGTGGGCAGAAGAGGCGTAAAAGCAAAGGCCACCCCTTGTAAATAAATCGGCCGCTAAAGAACAGGGTGGCCCAACTGCCTTGCACATTGCCTTGCTTCGCCTGCCTCTCAAGCTTCTCTCCACACACCGCGACACGGCGTGGAGGCTCGAGCTGTCCCCATTCTTGTTGATTTCACCCATCGCCACGGCCCATTCTCTCCTCCATTCGCCATACATTATTGATTCTCCGCTACATCACTCCTCCTCCTCCTCCTCCTGCTCCTGAGATCCTCCCATCTGCTTCACCGCGACCCACTACTTTACTGTACTGTGATCCCAGCTTAGCACCAAGCCACGCCCCGTCGTGTCCTCCGCAATAAACTCTCTCTCCGCAAGCCTATCGAGCTAGGCCTCCGCTGCTCTCAACAACAACTACAACACCACACATCTGCCAGCCATGGCTCCCAAACGCAAGCGCGCCGGCACCCTCACAAAGGAAGACGTGCCTGAGATTGCCGTCGCTGCACCACCCAATCCCTCCGAGGCCGACGAGGCTGCTGCAGAGGCCGCGACTGAGAGCGCTAAGCCCGCGAAGCGCACGCGTTCCAGCACGCTCACCGACCGAAATGGCGATGCAGATGGCGTTAGCTTGAACGGCACAGTGAACGAAGCCGGCGAGCATGGCGAGGCTGGAAAGATGAGAATGGAGCCACCTCCCAAGGCTGGTGCGGTGGATCCGCAGGGTGGTTACAAGACGAACAAGCCGCCTACCGGAAGGCCGGTCAGAGTCTACGCAGACGGCGTGTTCGATCTGTTTCATCTCGGGTAAGTTTTACGCGTCCAAAGAAGTGGGCATTGGATCTGCGGCTGACATTGGACTTTACAGGCACATGCGCCAGCTTCAGCAGGCAAAGGAGGCTTTCCCTGGAACATACCTGATTGTCGGTGTCACTGGTGACGAAGAGACGCACAAGCGCAAGGGTCTCACCGTGCTATCTGCCAAGGAGCGCGCCGAATCAGTTAGACACTGCAAATGGGTCGATGAGGTGGTCGAGGACTGTCCGTGGGTGATTGACGTGGACTTCTTGGCCAAGCACAACATCGACTACGTCGCGCACGACGACATCCCATACGGCGCCAGCGAGGGCGACGACATTTACAAGCCGATCAAGGAGCAGGGCAAATTCCTTGTCACGCAGCGCACAGAAGGTGTCAGCACAACTGGCATCATCACCAAGGTCGTCCGCGACTACGAAAAGTACATTTCGCGCCAGTTCAAGCGCGGTACATCCAGACAGGAACTCAACGTCTCTTGGTTGAAGAAGAACGAGCTCGACATCAAGCGTCACGTCGGCGAGCTCCGCGATAATATCCGCCAAAACTGGACCACCACCGGCCAAGAGCTAAGCCGCGAACTCAAGCAGTTCTGGCAGCCTAGCAGGCAGAGCAGCCCCGCGCCCTCCCTCCGTAGCATGACTCCGGGTCGCGCCAGCACCTCGGGTGCTAAGAGCCCGCTCGCCATCGAACGTTTGAACCCCATGGATGCAGGTGCCACCACCCCCGGCGGCACCAACAAGAGCAACAAGGACTTCGCCGCTGGCTACGCGATGGGCTTGATTGGTGGCGTCAAGGGCTGGATGCAAGGCAGCAACCGTCGCAACCTGTCTGACAGCCGCGCTCCCAGTCCTTCTAACAGCGGCGAGGACGACTCTCCTGAGGCTAAGAGCCCCGTCGAGCAATCTGCGAGAGGCAGGAGAGGACGTCCTGCAGCCGCAGACCTCGACGTCGAGATGAGCAGCTCTACGGGCAGGGACGCGCCGAGCGAGCAGCTGGCTGCTGAGACCAAGGAAGCTTCTGTCAGCCGGTTGTAATGGTATGAACTGGACAGGTCTGGTCTGGAATGATGGTTTGGAGTCCCTCTTTTGATAGTTGGCGGCGGCGGCTTCGAAACTGCGAAACTGCGAATAACAGGTGGCGTGGCGTACTTGCACTCTATTGTTAGACAGGGAGAAAGACTGTATGTAAGCTTAGGAAAAATAGGGAACTTGGGCGCTGCTATGCTTTTCGATTGTGTCTTGCTTTTCGTACGTCGCTTCTTTGGCGATGCATTATCCTTGACTTTCTCCGGCAAAAGCTGCTAGATCGATAGATTGTCTTATTGATAACCACGGTAAAGAACAAGACAACATACCGAGATTCATAGAACAGATAACTTCAAAAGAAGTGCTCGCTTGACGAAAAGCCAATGCTGATTCATTGGAACCTACATACATTCCCTCCCTTACTTCCCCCGCGCCGCCTTCTTCGCCGCCAACTCCTGACAAAACTTGCTGTTCTTCCGAATCGTTGCTCCGTACCTGAGAAACATAAACGGAATCACCCCAAGCAGCAAGCCAATGAACCCCAGCGTACTACACGCCCAAGCAATCCCCAGCCGCTCATACATGGGCGCCGCAGCAAACGGCAGCGCCACCGCCAGCACGCTGCGCGAGCACGACGCCGCCGCCATGGCGCTCGCGGAAAAGACCTCGTACGCGTCGACGATGTAGTTCAGCAGCGCCATGAAGATCAGCAGGTACGCGACCCCGAAGGGCACGCCGGCGGCCATGGGGACGAGCCAGTGGATTGTGGGGCGTGCGGTCCAGCCGAGCCAGAACATGCTTAGCACGAGCAGGGGAGCCGCGAGGCAGGCTAGCGGCACGCGGCGGAATTCTTCTTGGTGGTACCAGGCGGGGGGTGGTGGGGTTTGGCGGGCCCCGACGCGCGCGAGGTAGGAGTCCCAGGCGAGGTAGATTGCGAAGGCGATGAGGCTGCCTATGCCGATTCCGAGGAAGGCGAGGCCGCGTTCGCCGGCGGTGAAGCCATAGACGCCCGTGTAGATTATGGGGTAGGCTTGGAGGAACACTAGAGAGTGGGTTGTCAGTTGGATGTTTTGGTGTAGTGATTAGAAGTTTTTGGGGACTTACTGTAGAAGATGGCGTAGATGAGCGCGGTGTACAGGCAGCTGAACAGGACGATCGACTCGAAGAGGAACATGCGTACAGGCCGCGTCAAGATCACGACTACCATCTGGTAGACGTCCGGCGGGTCGAGCTCGATTGGCGCCAGGATGTTTTGGCCTTGGTTGCGCAGGGCTTGGGCTTGCTTCTTGAGCACGACGGGCCCGTATGTCTCGGGCATGAGGAGCAGAGGTGGCCAGGTCACTCCGGCGAGGATCAACATGAGCCAGTACGCCCATCTCCAAGAGATTACGCTCAGGTATCCGCTGGCGATGGGTCCGATCAAGGGGCCAAATGTGGTGAATGCCATGTAGAGTGCAATGACGCGGCCTCGCTCGCGCGGTGACGAGAAGATGTCTGCATAGATGCCTCCGACGACGCTGTTGGGCGTGCTGGCACCGATTCCGGCTAGCAGTCTCATCACGATGAGTCCGGCCCAGGTGGGAGCGAGAGCGCATCCTAGGGTGAAGGCTGTGTAGACGACGAAAGTCGAGATGGTCACTATCTTCCTACCAAAGGTTTCTGACAAGGGCGAGAAGACAAGAGGACCCAGCACGTATCCAACAATGTATATGGAAGTCGGCAGGACGAGCTGGGTCTGGCTGGTGATGCCGAAGTAGTCGGTCATCTGCGCTGAAATACCGCTGGCGACTGATGAGCCCATTGCGGAGTTGACGACGATCAACATGCCGGTCAGGACGATGGCTGTCTTGCGGAGGGTTGAGAAACAGTAGGGGTTCGTGGGATCGTTGTGGCTGAAGTGCAGCACATTCTTGCCGGGGCTGTCGTCGTTATCGGTGTCTCCGCTGCAGTTGTCATCGCCCGTGAGGGTCGGAGAGGATCTTCCAGAAATGTCGTGAGAGTGATCGGCCGCCTCCAAGTCCAGCTGTCTCTCGATGTCCGCTCGATTGGCCGCGTCTCTTGTAGTGGATCGCGAGAGTGTTTTGATCAAGTCGAGAGGAATCTGAGCAGAGGTTGTCCTGCGGAGGGATTTGTCCTTTGTGTTATATCTTGTTCCTCTTGAGATGGTTGTCATCAGGTCGAGAGGGATGTGAGATTGTTCTCTAGGCTTCGAGGTCGTTTCCGAGAGTTCATTGTCAAGGTCGGCCATGGTGATCGACTTTTCAAGGCCGGTAGTCGAAGTCGAAGTATTCGCGCCACGATGCGAGTGACAGCATCGTGGAAGTAGGACTCACATCCCGTAGCATAGTAATATAGAAGAATCCAACGGAAGTCTAGCCGTGGAGTGGAAAAGTCTTACTTCATCTTTTGCCTCTTTTGTGTATTTTGTGACGCGTTTCTGCAAGAAGTCTGCGCACGTTGGGTCGCTACTAGACCCTTGCGAAGTTACATGTACATGTTGAGCCGATACACCGCTGTTAGTCAACTAGCTACATGTACATTGCGACGGCAGGCATTGATTGATCAGAAGACGGGCTTCGTGGCTGAGCAGCCGAAATAGCTGTTGCACAATTAGGGAGTGTGAACGGTCGTTGTAAGGAGATTGAACGTACACAGAAATACAACGTGGTTGACGAAAGAGGCAAGCCGAACCGATCAATACGCCCTACGGCATCCGGTCCGAGAGTGGATGAGGTTGGAAGGCGGCATCTAGATATAATTGCCATCGCTTTTGATGATGCAGAAACCTGAGCTCTTCTCGGGCAGCCAGAGCGTCGGCCTTCATTTTGGTCACCTGGCTGATCCACCCGACAGGATGCAGAATCATCCAGACCAGCCAACATTGAATCTCTGGCTCACATACCATGAGGGTTATTATGTACATGACATTACAAAGCGTATCTTACAGATCTTAAGTGGCTGAAACCACATCTGCCACTGTCGTGTCGCCCTGTTCCAGGATCCCCAACCCATAAATTACACATAATCCTTCTGCAAGTCGAGTAGTGGTGCCAGCGCTCGGCCGTATATCCCAAAGCCCACAGATTTGACTCAAATATCGTCCTTCTCCCTCTTGCCAAAAGCGTATGCCAAACCACCACCCACAATATTCGCAAGACACAACCCAACCGTAGCGCCGCGCACCAGCCCTCTCGCGCCAAACTTGCTGCCGAAAGTCTGCTTCCTCCTGCCCGCGAGGACCAAGTACGCCGCGCTCCAAGCGGACGTCAGGCCCGCGCTGTCGGTCTTGAAGCCGTTGATGTTGAGGTAGGTGCTGAAGAGGAGGATGGGCGGGAAGAGCATGGGCATCGTCTGGAAAGGGCGGGCATGCTGGGCGACGACGAGGGTTGCGAGCAGGGTCGCAGGGAGTGGGTTCTCTGGAGGGCATGGTTAGCCCGGTAGAACAATATGAGATTCGAAGATTGGTCTGGTGGTAGTTACTTACCTCCCCAGGCTTTCGCGTACTGCAGTACGCCCTGCTTGGCTTGCTCTTCGGGGCTCTTTCCAGGCATTGGCATTTTGGCTGAGTGAGGGAGTGTAGAGCTTTAAGTTGGTGGTAGGCGTGGTGTGGTTTGTTGGGAGGATCGAGGCTGGCGAGGGCAGATGGGAATCTTGTATTCAGTATGCTTTCAATGGTCCAGTCGCGTGCTGCAGATGACGTGCATGTCTCTGTGAATACCTAGGTGGTGGAGGTGTGTCTAGGGTTAGGGTCCATGTCCGGACGCTGAAGCAGAACAGAGTGAGTGTGATGAGATGAGCTCATGCGAACCACGGACATCTTGGAATGCTTCAGACTTTGAATCAATCGACCGCTTCTCACTGACCCTCGTGCTTCCTTCTTCTTCGACACTGTCAATCACTCACGAACGTCAATGGCAATGCTCTGGGTAGGGCCCGTTTCGAGCAAAAATGTGCCAAGAGAGGATTGACATCGTCGTTTCTATGCTAGGAGTCGCTCATGTCAATGGTACACACTCCTGTGTGTCATTAGAGATGCTGTCGACTGCTTCTGATGTTGACTAAATATACGCTTCGCAGCTGTTACCCTTTCTCGACGGTTGGTCGAGGAATTGACGAGAATCCCAATCAATCAGGTTTTCAACGAGGCAGAACTTCGTCCATCCGCCCTTAGTCATCATCGGTGAGCCCTGATTATCCGAAGGTTCTGATCAATTTGGTTTGAAGCTAACGTCAGGTACTCAGTGCTGTTTTCGAAAGATGGAATGCGAAGGCATAACTATAACTCCAACCCAACCCTAACCCTCGATATTCGAGCAATAGAGACAAATCAAATACGAAACTAGAGCAGCAGCCAGTCGAGTAGGCCCCAGATCTGATCAGATTTTGGATATCGATCAGGCAAGTTGATCGATACAGGATATCCTCACTGATGAAGGATAATCCCGTCAATCACCTAAAGTTGATTGTTGCACAGCATGGTCGTAATCGTTCTTCCATGATGAGGTTGGCTAGCAGCGTTACTCTCTTCGGCAGTCAGACCCGGCATACATACGACCCACTTGGTTGCAGGCGTTCTGGTTGTTTCTTTGGCGTGTAGTTAGTCAGGTAGAGTGAGAGTATCTAGTATCTCTATTCCTCGTTCCGATTAAACATAGGTAGCTCGCAGAGGTTCCCGAGGAGCCGATCGCCAACGTCAATCACTTCAATTGCCGACGAAACAGTCGCCGACGTCTTGATTTCGTCTACCACCCAGCCACCTCTTGGTTCGTCCGTCATCGTGCGTTTTTGGGGAAGCAGAAGCCATATGTGTAGGTATTGCTCAAGATACTTACAGAACTGGTGCACTTTACCCATACGCAAGATCGAAGGTATTTTTTCAAAAGGGAAGGAAGACTCCGGCCGCCCCCGGAAACCCCAAACCTTTACTCCATTCTCCAGCACATGGTCCACAATCAGTGGTGGGGCGTCGGGCAACTCTGACCCTCCCTCAATTCATGCTCAAGTATGTTGATGGTACGGTGGTATCAGCGACCTTCGTACGTCGAATCGCGCTCTATTCCAGTGAGAAAACATTGATCAGATGAAACTGTCTCAGTGGACTAAAGTACGGTACGTGGTCGTATCAGCAGCCCTCGTAGGCCATAAAGATATTAGTGCCGGTGACATTGTCTATTCCACAAAAATTGGCATGCACTGAGGTCTGATCGTCAGAGCGGAGACCGTTGTAGTATCGGCACGAAAACAGAGCACACGCACGGATTGGACTCCTCCATCGTGATGCAATGGCAAAAGATCGGGTGGGATTCCTTGCTCACTTGACAACCCAGACTCGAGTACAAGAAGCTTGTCCACCCACCGAGAGTGGGATTCTTGCTTGGTTCTGTCAAGCCACGTCCAACAAGCATACCCAGGATGTACAAGCAACTCTTCGCCGGGCTAAGCCTTCCGGCCTTGGTCTTCTCAAGCTACATCCCTCCAAGCAGCTACGATTCCGACTGCACCAAGACCTGCATAGTCGATTCTAATGCCAACGACACCTCTTACGCCATTGAAGAGGCCTTCCGTACTTGTGGTCATGAGACCGGCGAGAACCGCGGCAGAGTCATCTTCAAGAAGAACGAGACATACAATGTTCGCCGTGTCATGAACACCACCGGCTTGACCAATGTAGACGTCGACATCTACGGCACCCTCCTGTGGGACACCAACATCCCATACTGGCTCAACAACTCTCTGCCCATTGGCTTCCAAAACCAGTCCACCGCTTGGATCTTCGGTGGTGAGAACGTCCATTGGTCTGGCCATGATGTCGGTACGCTCGACGGAAATGGCCAAGTCTGGTATGATTTTATCAACGGCACCAACAACTACCCTGGCCGTCCGCATCAGATCTCTTTCGAGGGCATGAAGGACAGCGTTATCGAGAGAACCCGCTTCGTGCAGAGTCAAATGTGGACCATGACTGTCATTCATTCCGAAAATGTCCTGCTGGAGAACATGTATGTGAACAGCACGGATGCGAAGCAAGAGGTTGGATTCGACTTCTCCTCGTTGAATACCGATGGCGCCGATGTTATCTACTCCAACAACATCACCTTCCGCAACTGGGTGGTTGACTGCGGCGACGATAACATCTCTACCAAAGCCAACAGCACCAACATTCTCATCGAGAACCAGGACTGGTACACCGGCCTCGGTTTTGCGATGGGCAGCATTGGGCAGTACGATGGCGAATTCGAGAGGGTTGAGAACGTCACCGTCCGCAATGTCACAGTTCACGATCGTATGAGATACGCAGCTTACTTCAAGACCTGGACCGGTGTCAGCCGTGGCTACCCACCAAATGGAGGCGGCGGAGGTCTCGGTTACGCTGCAAATATCACCATGTCTGACTTCAAGCTCGACAACACCTCGGGCATCTTCGCCATCACTCAGTGCACCAGCTACAACGAAGCCACCGGCGAGTGCAACACGAGCGAGTTCAACATCCGCGACATCACAGTCGCGAATTGGGTCGGCACTTCCACCAGTGCGGTCCTTGCCGAGCTTCAGTGCAGTGGTGCTAGCCCATGCACTGGCATCAAGTACGAGAACGTCTCGATTGAGGTCCCGAGCAACAACACGATGGCAAATCACTACTTGTGTGGCAACGTCACGGACCCTATCGGCTTTGAGTGTACTGACGGGCTTTGGGAAGAGAACAACAGGTAGAACTAGGGTCATTCTAGCCAAGTAGGCTTCTTTTGTTGTTATCAATGCAATGCAACTTCAGGCCTAACAATATCGCGGCAATCCAATTTGATGTTCGGCTTCAGCTCTCCAACGATGTACTTGTCTCATTCCAATTCATCCAAAAGAGCTCGCTCAAGTATCGAGTTCAATCCATCAATCCGTCATCTTTCTCTTCTCCAATTCATTGAGTAGAAGTCTCTCAGTGCGCGACTTCCAACCAACATACCATCGTCGTAGAAGCACAATGTCACGAAAACTGCCACCGCCGCTGTTGCTGCCGTCGCCGCCGCCAAAGTTCAAGTCTCGAGGGAAGAGGGAGGGGACGGGGAAGGGCTGCCGAAGCTCGCATCAGACGTACCATGGGTTGCGCGGAATTCCAGAATCGCCTGCTTCCAAGCGTTCTTCTTTCTTTGCTTCTCGATCGAAGCTCTCCTCACACGAGGGGGAGTGATGTCGAGGCCAGCCGAGTAGCCACGGACAGGGCTCATGTGCTGAGATTCGGCGTCGCCCACCTTCCACTCGTTGGTGTCGGGGACGAACTCCAGGAATGTGTTTTCGGTGTGCTCCCTGTCCATGGCTCTCTTCAAGCCAGGGCGAGCGGGACCGAGAGTAACAGGATGACCGTGGATATGGCCCATGTGCTCGGAATCTTCGCTGCTTACCTTCCATGCGTTGGTGCTGGGGAAGAACTCCAGGGTCGTGGTCTTGAGGCGCTGGTGTGGCTTGCCAGTCTCTTGGATCGTTCCCGATTTGGTGTGAGTGTGAGGGGATCGCTTACATCTTCGCCGCCGTAGTCATCTTCAGGTGTCGAGTGAGCCATCCCTACGATCTCCTTCGTCCTCGCAACGAGGTGGTGGTTGAACGTGTCCATGATCTCGGTCAATTCATTCAGGACGGCAAACTTGCGGCTCACGAAATCGGAGAGTGATTCTTCCTGGACGAACGAGGTGCTTGGGAGCTGCTGTAAGTCCGGATCGGATGCGCCCTCGACCGCGTGTTCGTTGGCGTGCGTGGCCCTGTTGAGTGTCAGCTCCGATCCTTCGTTACAAACCTCACTCGTGGTAGTTCACTGACATCGACGGAGCGCCGGTGGCGTCTTGCTGGTCTTGCTGTGCGGTTCTGGTATATACGGAGTTGTCTTGCTGTCTGTCTTCGGTCTTTGCTGCGGTGGTGGAAGACATGGCTTTTCGAGAGCGGTGCTGGTTGATGGTAGAAGAGAAGAAGGGCAGAGAGTGGATGTCGATGAACTGCAAGAAGTATCTGCACCCTCACCTAGGTATCTATACCTATTTATGTGCGGCTCGTGACAATGGCCTGCTGTTTGCCGTTTGCCATGTGTATATGTGACTTCCACATGCGCTGCCTGCGTTGCTTGTGAGACATCTGACAGCACTGTCAGCACAATCATGTGACGTTCGCCGTCGTTGCTAAAGTGAGGTCGGCAAACGACAAGATATTACATGCAGTTTGCCTCTTGACATGTGATTTACAGTGAAGTCCCTACAACCGGTGTATGATGACAGCGAGTCAATTGGTGGTTTAGGCACCGGCAACCAAACTTCCTTGTTGGGCATGTAACGGTGTGTATCTCTCTCGAAGACTTCTGTTTGTTATCCATCAGTCTCTAGTTTGACTTTCTAGCCCGAAGAGCGAATGCGACAACAATGGCGTTTGATAATACACTCCTAGAATGCCGTGATGGTTGGTGAGGCTACAATAGTATCTCAAAATAAACTTTGAAGCAATTGGTGAAACACATTTCACGAAAGCATGTGAAACGGGCTTACTCAGTGACCAATGTTTGACAATGGCCCTTTATAGTTCTGGAATATCGATTGTTGACATCGCTGTATCCATTGTCAATACTAAAATCACACGCACAAACGGAGGTCGGAGCTCTCATTGCAGTGCGACCACGCGATCTCTGTAACTCACGTGACCACTCGACAAATACCTATTTCCATCGTCGCCTTCAGTCAGAACCTCCGGTCATCCTCAACAGCTTTCAAACGCTTCAAATCAACGTACTCGCAGACGGTGACTACACCAGCCAAAATGTGAGGCACGAGATCTCTCACTGGTTCACTCGTTATCACTGACATGTACGTCCCACAGGCCAATGTAGCTCAGGAACTCTCTCTTCAGGTTGGCGGAGAAGCGACAGTACGGCGTAGTTCGGGTGACTCTCTGGAGATAGTCTTCCTGGCTCTCCCCATCAGCCCTAGAGTTCTCCGGAACTGGAAACGGAAATGCGATCTTGAAGAGGGCCACAAGACTCTCCCAGTCTTGCGCTCTAAGGAAGACCTTCGCCCTCTGCTGCAAAGCCTTCTCGAATCGATGCGGGCCGACTGGCGTCTAAAATTGACGTTACTCTAGCAGTCCCGCCTTGCTCTGATGATCATCCTTAGATCCACAGAGCAGCAATATGGCGGGTTTCCTTGAGCCGTGAGCGTAATGACGGGTTTGGTCGTGGAAACCTCTTGCCGGAGAGACGCTGTCTCAAGAACGAACGCAGCGATGTGTCAACTGAACTTCCAGATGCAAAAAGATTCGTGTCCATGCACCTTTTGCAAGTCGATACCACAACCTCACTGGGCTGGAGTTCTTTGGCTCTCATCTGGGCCTTTGTCGCTTAGGCGAATTCCGAAGACTTTTCCAGAGACCCATCTCGTGGTATGTCCTCGTCTCCGGTCAAATTGGCGGTATCGCGAGCGATGTTGTAGCCCATGAGTACGATGAAGTTGAGCCCGATGGTAATGAGAATCCGCAGCGTATCTTGATGATACCAGAAGATGTATACGTCCATGAAGGCCACGAACAGAATGACAGCGATGAAGCTAGTGATCTCTTGAGTCATAGTCAACATTTTCGAAGGCGTTCCGGGTCTGAGATTTTTGGTGGTTTCTTGGGTGTTTCTGTGTGGTGATGGCGACGCGTGAGGTGGCTTGAAGTAGACTACCTAGAGAATGGTGCGGATTGAAGGATTGATGGCATCAAACGGCGTCACAACTTGTTATCTCGAAGGATAGACTGAAAACTGGACCGAGGTGCCACCGTGCGAGGCTGTGCACTGCATACTCCTCGGATGGTATGGACATATTGTGATGTAAGTCGTAACAGACACATAGGTACACACAGATGTGTCGAAGCATGCGGCTCTGAATTCTTCCCGCCGCTTTCAGCGATCACGCAATTCACCAAGAACCCAAGACGCGCCGGTCGCGCCAAGATGGCATAAGAAGCGTGTTATCCTACACATCACTAGTATTGTATCCTGACATTCAATCCCAACGCGATGATAAAAGCGAGAAATAGCACCCTTCGCTGACCTGACGATCTCTGGTCAGACAGGCTCTCCACTGGCGCCCTTCGAAATGCGATCAACATGGTCCTCTCTCAGCCGGATGGAAACCAATGCCCGCAAGCGAGTCCTTCCATCATCAGAAACAGCATTCACGAATCCAATCCTGGACATGCTCGCACACAACTGGAACATAGCCCTCACAGCCTTTGGTGGCCCAGCCGTACACTTCCAGATCTTTCGCCGAATATTCGTAGATGAATACAAATGGATAGACGAGACTACCTACACCGAGATGTTCGCCCTCTGCCAGGCGCTCAGCGGGCCTGCAAGTACGAAAATGATCTATCACATCAATGTGATCCACTATGGATTCTGGACAGGCCTCCTTTCGTTCTTCGTGTGGAGTCTTCCAACGGCGCTTGCTGGCTTTGGTTTGGCTATGGGTGTCGGGCAAGTAGGCGAGCAACTTCCGCCTCTGGCGTATGCGCTTCTTAGTGGTCTCAACTCTGCGACGGTCGGGATTATTGCTCTTGCGGCTGTACAGTTGAGTAACAAGGCAGCTACGGATACTCTGACGTCCATTCTGGTTTTCTTGGGTGCCACGGCTGGCATGCTCTATAACGCTCTTTGGTACTTCCCAGTCTTGATGATGTTGGGCGCACTAGCAGCAGTTGTGTGGGACCTGAAGCTGCTACAGCGAGGCTGGAAGAGGCTTCGTTGTGGTTCACAGCAACGAGACTTGCGCCGCGAAGAAGGCCCGGAGCCTGTGCAGATGCGTGATCTATCTCGAGGGTCTGCAACTGGCAACGACACCGGGAACTTGACTACTTCTGGATTGGTATCTCATGACCAGCAAACTCATATCCCAGAATCTACTTTCCAGGCCAAGCAGAGTCTCCCCGCGTCATGGCAGTTCGGAGCAATCATCATCGCGGCCTTCTTCGCCTCCTTCATCATAGTAATGGTCTGTAGAGCTCTCTACAGCGGAACTAACAGGGCCTTCGATCTCTTCGCCAACCTTTCCCTCGCTGGCACCATTATATTCGGGGGTGGACCCGTAGTGATTCCTCTTCTCCGCGAATACGTTGTGGCGCCAGGTTGGGTGTCCTCTCGCGACTTCCTACTCGGTTTGGCAGTCATGCAAGCATTCCCCGGGCCCAACTTCAACTTCGCAGTCTATCTGGGAGCGTTGGCAGTACAAGGCACCGGCATCCCACCATTTGCAGGTGCAATTATTGGCTTCTTCGCCATCTTCTCGCCTGGGATCTGGTTGTACACCGGCTTCATAGGTCTGTGGGAGAAAGTCCGTAAGATCCAAGCTGTCAGGGCTGCTCTGCGTGGGGTTCATGCTGCGGCTGTTGGGCTGGTTTTTACCGCTGTCTACCGACTGTTTGAGATCGGGTATCTGGATGAAAATGTGCAGAGCGGAGGCAGTCTCAGCAGAGATCCTTGGTGGATTGTCATTGTGGCCACAAGCTTCGTTGGAGGCTTGAACTTTAAGATATCACCGCCGTTGGCTATCATCATCGGAGCGCTGATGGGTCTTATCTGGTATGGAGTTGCTCGCTCATGAGTGAAATTGTCTGCGATAAGTTATGCAAGTCAATTCTCCTCCAAGAGGTCTGGTTCAGCGTCACAATATTCGGGCAGTCTCTTTTGTTCTGTCCAACTTGCATGGAGTGTAGGTACCGCACGTCTGCTGTTACCGTTGCCATCACGACTGCATTCCGTAGTCTCACGCGGTTCTCAAATGTCTGCGGAGTGGTGTGACAAATGTGTCTGCCCCGAGCACGAGATCCGCCTAGATCGCGAGATGACATTTGAACCTTCTCGGTCATTTTGTAAGTGGCTGTACTAGCCTGGTAGACGACGTGAAGTCCCTCAAATAATCAATTCATCTTATCAAGTCCGTGACTCAAGCAATTGGAAATGCAATCACCTCATCGGTACTATACGAGATAAGGCCACTTACCAAGCATTCTTTAGCGCCCGCTCCTTCCCGCTGAGGGTCCGATCTGGAGAGCCTATCCACAAGGGTCTTGAAATAAATCTAGACCAAGCACGCCAGGGAGGCACGTGGGAGGACAAAGTGAAAACAAACGCCCCTCGTGGAAAACGCCGTGATAATCAGAAACAACAACTCCCGCACAACATGTCAGCCCAAGCAACCTCACCGCCCAGCTCGCCCGAGAAGGATTTCTTCGCTTTCGGAGAAGACTACATCAAATCGCCCGAGCACATCCCTGCCACGATAGAGGCGGTAGATTTCGACCGCCTGCTCGACGAGCCACTGCTGCTGCACCAAGACCTGGCATCAGGATGCGGCGGCATGCTATGGCCTGCGGGCATGCGACTGGCCAAGTACCTGCTCAAGATGAAGCGAGAGGAGATGAGAAATGCCGAGTCGATGTGTGTATAGCTATATCGAACAATCCTCTATGATTACGTCCGACTTTCCACAAGGGAGACACCGCCAGATTTTATTAACGTGTGTTTTTCTGTCCTGCAGCATTGAAATTGGTGCCGGTGGCGGTCTGGTAGGGTAAGTTCTCCAGCAGCAGCAGCAGCAGCAATATCCAATCCCAACGCGACAAACATGAACAAGCATCAACAAGCAAAATGCTTCTGCAATGCTTGATCACCTGAGACCTGCATTCACACGCACCTCGCACACCCACGGCCACACCACGCAGAACCGCCTACCCAATAGAATCGAGAGAGCTAACTTAGTTTCCCTTCGCGCCCCAAACAGCCTCGCAATAGCCAAAGGCTGCGCTCCCAAAAGCACCCTCCACCTAACGGACCAAGCCGTGATGCTGCCACTGATGCAGCGCAACACCGCCCTGAACGAGCTACAAAACGTCGTCAACCCGTGTGTCTACGACTGGGGCCAACCTACACCGCCAGGCTTGCCCACGCAACCCGAAGTCATCTTGGCGGCCGACTGCATTTACTTCGAACCGGCTTTCCCGCTGCTGTTGCAGACGCTGCAGGATCTGATCGGACCGCGGACGATTTGTTACTTTGCGTGCGTCAAGCGGCGGAAGGCGGATGCGCATTTCATGAAAGCCGCGCGCAAGCTGTTTGAGATCGAGGTTGTGGGCGATGATCCGTTTGAGGAGGAGTATCGGGGGAAGAATTGTTCGTTGTGAGTACTTGAACTATGGTCTTGTTGGAGTGGGGTCTTGTTGTGAACTGGCTAACATGGTGTGCAGTTACACGTTCAAGAAAAAGGAATGTCGGTAGCGAGGAGTGGTAGTTTGGTACGCGATGTGATTCGCCCAAGGTGGAAGGGGGACATCTTCGCCGGAACCTTGCTTACCGAACAGGTCATCTGGTGCAGAGCAAGTGTAGCTGAGGTATGCTACGGGGTGACGTGCCTAAGGAGCTGTCCTCGAGACATTGCCATCCTTCGTTATTATTCCCCATAACAGTATTATGCGTCAACGACCAACCTCGTATGCTCTACTGCCTCGGTGTTTCTTCCTTTCTTTTTATTCAAGCAGAGAGGAGTACTCCATACGCGCGTAGATGACGTTCTTCCAAGTCCACGTACCAACCCAACTGTCTCACTCTCGCATCCCTTCCCGGCGTCGGCCACCCATCCGCCGCGTGGACGGACGGACTCTCGGTATATCAGATCCCGAAGGTATACAGTAAGGGAACAACAGTAAAGCTTGCTTGCGGAAACAGACCTACCGTACGTATAGTCGGAGAAGGAAAGAAGTGGCACGCATAACCGCACCCCTCCTCCATCCTCCTCCTCCACCTCTTCCCCCGGTCTCGGCGCTGCAAAGAAGAACCTACGAACCGACCATCTCACCCAACCAAACACGCAAGCGTGCACGTCAACCGCAAGCTTTACAAAGTGCAACGGTACGCAGGTACAAGGGAAGCACCAGGCAGGCGAGCAGGCGTCCTTGAGGCCAAGGTCCAGGCTCGCCAGGCCACAGGCGCGCGAGCTAGGCGGGCAACATAACCGCGCGATGCCACGCTCGCGCAGATGCAAGTCAAATACGAACGAATAAGACACTGCCTGGTATCGCTACTGCACTTGGTGAGAAGTCGTCCATCCCACTCCACGCCCAATTTCGAGGGAGACAAAAAAGAGTGGCCCAGGCGCGGGGAACATCCTGGGGATTTCGTGATCAGACGAGCCTACCGGTGGGAACTCTGCAGCGATGTGTGCAGTAGTGCAGAGTAGCTACATTAGTGATGCAGGAGTCGCAGCAGGCTGAGAAGAAGCACGAATGAACGGTGCACTTGGCTTTTGGCAGCCACTGGCGTCGGCCAAGCAAGCGAGTTCACTGCTCTCGCGCAACTGCTATGCATAAAAGTTACCTCGTTTGTGGGTGAGAGAGATGGATGCTTGAAAGGTACACTAGCAGCAGGCCAGCCTTTCCCGTGAGGTAACGTTAACGGTGCGCGGCTAGCGGGTAAATGGCAAATGCTGATGGCTGGCAGGTGAGAAGTAACTTAGGTAGAAGGTGAGGTGAAGAGAAAGCAAGACAGGACTGCATCATCGCTACTCTGTGCCGAGTCTCCGTATTCGTGATTGTTGCAGAGGGATTGTAAGACATGTGATTAGACACGGGGATTGTGTTGCAGCAGAAGAGCGTCATACGGCGCTGGTTGAACAAAGCAACGATGGTGGATGGAGAGATCAGCAGGGCACCACATACGCAATCAATCCCTATTTCCTAGCGCCGGGCCTTTGTCGTTGACAATGACAGGAAATCGCAGTGACAAAGAAGAAGAGTCGGTAAAGAAACAGCAGTGCGTGCGGGCGACGATTACTAGGCCTTCCCAGTAGTCACAGCCATCGAATCATCAGCCCGATCCTCACGAAAGGCGTCAAGAGAAGAGTGGTGTCAAGATCAAAGAGTCCTCACGGTCCCTTGCGACGACGGAGATGCCGCACAGCCGAAATACCGTTAAATGCTTGATCTGCGACAAATCACAAGCCTCCGCCGCCCACTTGCCTGACCTGTGCGTCCGATTGCGCGCCGATTGTTAGTGCCGCCGCCGACGCCGTCGTGAGTTGCCAGCCAGATGTACCCAAGTACCTGACCATTCGCACGCACACCTCTCTCTCTCATCCCACTACTGCTAGCCTTCGCCGTCAGTGCCGTGGGCTGCCTTTCTCTCTCTTCCTATTGCTCCTGCGCAAACACCCCACCCCACTACCTACCTCGAGCGACCCGGTAGCTTTATAATCTTCCTTTGCCCGTCTCAACCGATTTCATGTCTCCAACATAGCACACCCAGACCCAGCCATGGCCATCTTCGCCAACACATCAACAGCAACCAACACTCTTTTCCGCGCGGAGCAAACACATCCCGAATCGCAGTAACTGCAGTCAGCATTCATATACGACCCGATCAGCGCTGCTGCCGTCCCGAGACCCCGATATCAGGCGCGATCTCGACACCAGCAATCCTCAAGCGAGTGCCGATCAGCAATCAACGATCGACCTAATTAAGAACGACACTCGTCTGCAGTCGGATACACACAGCACCACTGCACATCCCATTACACACATACACCATGCCGTTCAGCTGCTTCCGCCCTTCAAAGGCTGATTCTCCCGTCGAGGCCTCCCCACGACCTGTCTTGCACTCGACTCCTACATCTCCGCGACACGCCAGATTCTCCAGCTTCCAATTCCGTCGTCAAAACAGCAACAACAGCGCGACAGACAGCGACCGCACTTCCTCATGCACTTCCTCCAACACTAGCATCGCTCTTCTCCCGCCTTGTCGGCGCGACTCCGACGAAGAATGCAAGATCCAAGCAATGATGATGCCCAGCCCACCCGACACCAGGTCTCCCCAACGATGCCTGCGGATGAGCCATCCTCGACTGTACGCAAGCATTGTCAAGGATATGAAGATCGAGAAGGGCTGCAGGGATTGGAGGAGTTTCGCCGTGTTCCCCGAAGACGACGTGGACGAGCGATACACTGCAGAGGAGCTCGCCCGTAAAAAGTCGGAGGAGTATCAGAAGAAGATGAAGATGCTTGACAGTTTCACTCTGGAGGGAGGTGCCCTGCAGAGAGCCCGAGCCTTGATTCCATGAGGCATGAACTTGCTTCCAAGTGAAATCATACATGCGACTGACGGTAGTGGCATTTGACTTACGAACCGCGATGTCTTGCGGGAAGTCAACCACGTTTGACTCCGTTGAGTCGCACTGCTTCGAGTCGCACAGAATGTCCCGGCTTCGGCATTTGCGACTGCTAGCAGATTTTTCGGCAACGATCGCAACATGTCGTGCGACTCAATGCACAGTTTGCGGTTTCGCCATTGCCGGGCATGCACCTAACGCCGCCAAGCAGTTCCCAAGACTCTCGGCGGCGATAAGGTCGCATGCAAACCTGAAGACGGCGTCTCGGGCAACACCTTATTCATCAAAGGACGAATTACTCCAACGGCACTTTACTACTATCTCGCCGTTGTGACTATGGAACGTCTAGATAAACGCATTTCATCTTTTACTCTTGTCAATTCGCGGCATTCAACGAATTTTAGCGATTGGATTTGTGGGCGGGTTGGAGGATATCACGAGTATACCCATTGCTACATAACATACATACGACGAACAGAAATTAATACCACTCATGATTACTATGATACTTGACTGTCCATCTCTTCAGAGCCATCCTTGGAACTATCGTCGCCACAACCTGCCGGATCACTTCGAATCACGTGACCTCTCCGGGGCCGCAACTGCTTCTTTCCCAATCGGGCGTCATCAATGCCAGTGTCCCGCCTCGACTTTGTCAAGAAGTGCCTAACCAAATCCCAAACCCGACGAATATACCCAACACCGCACGCAATCTACCACAACTATGTTCACTCGCTCGCGCCTCCGGGCGCCTCTTCTCCGCAACATCCTCAGTAGAACCCAACCTCTCCAACGCCGCACCCTCATCGCCGCCCCCAAACCCGACTCAGGCCCTTTAATGGAGCGCCGCTCCGATCGCGCCCTCCCTCCTCTCGTCTCGCCGCACCGCTGGCTGCGCACCCTCCCCGTCTTTGCCGCTATAATGGTGGCCTGCACGCTCGCCATCTTCAACTACCAGAAATCCAACTCGAGCGTCGTCAGTAGCGCCCTGTACAGTCTGCGGACGAACGATGAGGCGCGCGCGCTGTTGGGAGACGAGATCTACTTCGCGCAGCAGTTGCCGTGGATTTGGGGCAGCATTGATCAGGTACATGGGAATATTGATGTTAGTTTCATGGTCAAGGGGACGAAGGGGAAGGCTATGATGCGGTTCAAGAGTGTGAGGAGGACGAGGATGGGATTTGTGAGTTTGATTTGATTTTGTTCTTCTTGTTCCCTGCTCGAGGGTTTGGAAGGAGTGACACTTTTGGATACACGGTTGCTAACGATTCTGTGCAGTTCGAGACCACCGAGTGGAGTTTGACGCCTGATGGCGGAGAGACTATTTCGCTTCTGGAAGGCGACACTGATCCTTTGCAGTTGGAGAAAGCGTGAGAATAGATGTCCTGGGGATAGGACTTTCCCTGGATATCGGGAGATGCCATGGACAAGGCTTTGTTGCGCTCACGTGGCTTCAAAGACGAGATTCTTTCTCGGCGATCCCAGCGGATGGATTTGCCGTCCATCTACAGCATAGCGATCTCTACTCTCGCTCGGTGCGCCAATCAGGTGGTCTCTACTGGACCATTGAACAGAGGACAGAGGAGAGGGATACACCGCCACTGGTCTACTTCAGTGGATTGTAGGAAGGAACCGAGCTGCCCGCGGAATGGCACCGTGGCTGAACATACGAACAATGCTGCGAGCCGAGCCTGCGCTATCATATGAACATGTAAGATAGGAGTATTGCAATCCGAGATATGTACTACCACCGTGTGTCTGCAGTCGAAATCTTGGCGAAATCCTCCCTTGCAGAAACGCCGTCTCCAACCACTTCCCCATTCTTCACAGCCACCTTGGCGCAAGGGCATGAACGAGAATGCCTTAACGCGAACGAGCGCGTCGCGGTGGAACGTTCTGGGTGCTTGTCTCAAATGGATTGCATGACCGAGCATGCAGCGACTGTAGATGTTCGCTTACGGCAAAGGAAGACTTCCAATTCATGCGACCTCCGACACCAGACGAACAGTTTAGAGGCCGGAGATCGTCGGACGCACGATGATTGGGATGATACTACTACTCTTGACTGGTCTGCTATTTGCAAGAACACTGGCGACACCGGCAGCCGTCTTTCCATTCAACTCACAGGTGCCCACGGCAGCGCGCGTTGGCCAATTGTACGGCTTCCAGTTCTCTGCTTCGACATTCGCGCCAGGAGATGCAAGCTTCATCTACAGCTTGTCCGGCCAGCCAGCATGGCTTACTCTCGACAGCGCATCGAGGACTTTAACTGGCACTCCTGGACAATCAGACGCAGGCAGCAGTACTTTCACGCTGACAGCAGCCGACAGCACTGGCGCCGCCCACATGCAATGCACGCTCGTAGTCGTCACCGATCCTATACCAAGTCTGCAAGGCAACCTGGGCGAACAGCTAGCGGAGTCCACGAACCTGTCCAGCAGCGACCCACCGGTTATGACTCTCCTCCCGAACAGCGCCTTCGACTTCCACTTTCGCCAGAATTCCTTCATCGACATCGTCCAGCGTAACCTGTACTACTACGCAACACTGTCCGATCACACACCGCTGCCTTCATGGCTCCATTTCGACGGCGCAAGTCTCGCTTTCTCGGGCGTGGCGCCGCAATTAAGCGCATTTCCGCAGTCATTCCAAGTCATGCTGATAGCATCCGATGTGCAGGGTTTTGCTGGCTCGAGCTCGACGTTCACCATTCGGATTGGAGAAAGACAATTGGTGTTCGTGCCAGAAGAGAGGGATGTGAAGTTTGAGCCTGGGAAGACCTTGGATGAGCAAGATTTGGGAGATACGCTGCTTTCGAACGGCGTGAAAGTTGATGTGACGAAATTGAGAGACGTGGAAATGAAGGGCTTACCGGATTGGATGACTTTTGACAGCAAGGCATTGAAGCTGCAGGGCGACGCTCCGGACCTTGCCCGGGCGGCAAATGCGACTTTGACGGTAAAGGACGAGAACGGTGATACTGCGACGCTGGTTGTTCGTCTGACGCTTGACGGCGAGAGTCCTTCGCTTTTCACCGGCGAAATTGGCACCCTGGACGCAACGTCCGGCGAGTCTTTCGAATATACGATTCCGACGTCTGTCATTACAAACACGGATGCGACTCTCATGCTTATTCTTCCCACAGATGCAACGTGGCTGCAATTTGATTCTGGCAAGCGTGAGTTGAAGGGTGAAGCGCCAACGCAGACATCTTCTATCATCACAGCCACCCTCAGTGCCAGAGCGCCGAATTCAGCGGAGCTCGAGGCACTGGTATTCAAAATCGACATCAAGGCGGCAGTGTCGTCGTCGAGCATCACTGCTACCACTACTTTGGTCACTTCGCGGGCTGCTCCGACCGAAACTTCGACTTCTACGGCGGCCGCTGTTCTCGCGACGGACACTGAATCACGCGGCGGACTACCAGGCAGGACCATTGCCGGGATCGTGATCGGTGTAATATTGGCTGTAGCGATCCTCTTTGGACTACTGTTCATATGTTGTCGCAGAAGACGCAAGCGGGAGGGTTACGAAAGACACAACAGCACGTCGAAACAAACGATATCGCGACCCATACCTGTTCCAGAAGCCAACTCCATAGCGGTCATGACGACAATGCAGAGGGATGTCGAGAAGGCCGAGTCCATGGAAGAGGAACGAGCGCCTCAAATCGCACTTAACCTGCCACCATATTCTGCCAGGAACTCCAAGTGGACGGGTCGTTTTTCGCGCGTCAGTTTGGTCTCCTCGCTGGGGAACGGCGAGGACATGATCAGAGCCGACGCCAACATTCCCGAATGGGGACACGAGTCTGCCGTGCTTCAGACTCCGCACGAGAGCTTCTCTGTTCCTGCGCAATTGGCAAGAGTATCGAGACAATTGTCGGATATATCTCCTAGCAAAGGTGCTTTGCGGAGACTGCGGGCCAAACATGGGAGGCCTCAATCAGAGGACGACGTTGGTCTGGGTATAGGTATGAGGGGCGCGAATCTCAGTCCCCATCGCGCGGAAAGCCGTCGGAAAGCCAGCAGTATGGGATTCGAAGCTACGATGGACAGGAGCAGCTGTGGCTCGTTCACAACGCGAGGTACAAGCATGCTGAGTACTCGGCCTTCAGATTTCCCGCGGCCACCGACACAAGAGTCGTTCGTGGAGTCCAGATCGTTCCTCGTGGGCGCTGATAACAGACGAAAGAGTGTGCGCCTGGTCCCTCGCAGCGACAGTACCAGCAACAACGACCGCACGATAGACGACAACACCAACGACGAGCGCAGCATGCAAGAGAAGCGGCAGTCATTCATCCGCAAGCGTGCCAGCACAACACTGAGCAGCCCACTATGGTCCGCCACTATAGGAACCCATCGAGGCAATGGACAAAGCTCAACATCCGACATCGACGTCGTATCTGGCGCCAACTCACGAAAATCCAAACGCATCAAATCACAACTCACCTCCTACTCGGAATCATCTTCCATTCAACCGTCCCGCTCGTCAAACCGCATAAGCCGCCGCTTCAGATCCTCTTTCGCCCCCAATTTCCCCAGAGCAATCACCCGCTCCACTCTAGCCGCAGAAGACGACAACGAAGATAACTGGACAACATCCTCCGAAAGTAGCTCCTCCGAAGACAACGATCACCGGGACGCAGAAACAGAAATGGAGCTCGCCGACGAAATGGCTCTCCCACGCCACGAACGCTCCTGGGTGCTCCCCAACGAGGCCTCGCCCACCCCTCCGCCGCCTTCAAACCCCCCGCCATCTTCGTACCGCCGCCAGAGACCACCCATACACCGCGCCAGCACTCCCAATTCGGCCATCAGGAAATCCAAACCCTGGAACACCGCCAGTAACTCCACTTCTTCTCGCTCCATCTCTCCACTAGCCATCCAAGCTCTCGACAACAACTACAGCAGAAGCAACAGCGGCCTCTCCTCCCCGTCCAAATTCCCTCGCTCTCGCCTCCGTCGCAGCAGACTCTCTGAACCCATGGCTCTCACGGCCGCGGATAGTTCGAGCAGAGTCAAGCCCAAACCCAAGCCCAAAGAGAGTGAAAACGACACCGACAATGCCAGCGATTGCGTCACTGATCCCGGGCCTACCCAGCCTGGCATGCTCTCCGGCCCACGCCTGGCTTTCACAATTTCCTCAAGACCCATCAGTGTTGATGAGGATGCGAAGCGGATGAGTAGTTTGAGGGCTGAGAGAGTTGTAGAAGAGGCTGAGGAAGAGGACGACGTGCGTGGTGGGGCGACGAGGGAGGATAGCATTGGGATGGAGAGGAGTAGGGTGTTTACTGATGCGAGTGGGAAGGTTTTCATCTGATGAGTATGGGCCGATGGTAGGCTTGTTAGCACTGAGTATGGGTATCGATTTTGTCTGTCTGTCCATTGATGCTGAGTTTCCAATGGTGTTTCCACTTTCCTCCTCTGATCAACTGCATGGGACATATAAGCCGACAGGCTTCATCGCCGAGGATGGGTAAGATCAAGTGTCGGATTGGCATGTTGCTTTCCAATTCACTCTGGATCTTCATAGCTCTGACTGGCCGAAGGATATCTGGCGCTAAGGACTTGTCATGGGTTAACGAGGGCCATTGATCCTTTTGAAGGACTAAACTACAACGCGCGTTAGAAAACGAATTCATCCAAGCCATCTCACCGCTCATTCATAAAAGAAAACAGGATACTACTGAGTCGCTAAAATAGCCCAATTGACAAGTAGACGAGTGAGTGGCGAAACAACCAACGGTCAACGTCTCAAGCCGTAGTCTGCTTCACGACTCGAATAGTGGTGGTAGTGGTACGGTCGGCGGTAAGCCGCAAGTCCAAGTTCCAAGTCCAAGTCCGCCACGCCACGCCACGCCACGCCAGTACGCCAGTAATACGCCACAGTACATCAACACAAACCTCGCCGAACACTTCCATTCCTGTTCATTTTCGCGGGCGCGGGAGAAAGTGATGTGCTGCGCTTAGCCCACACGATGGTCGAAGACGAACCACAATTGACATTTGCAAGGGTTGGCAATTTGTTTGGTGATGGAAATTACGACACCGCACCACACAAGCCATGTGCAGCCCTACGGCGCGCGGACGGACCGCCGAGAGAGAGGAAAAGGAAATTAATAGAAGCCACGAATCAGAGAATCGACGTCCTCGAAGAACATAACAGCGGTAATTCCACCAAAGATATACAGTATCTTCAGTCGTTCCGAACGCATGCAACGACTATCCAGCCGGCCGCTCGGCGAGCAAGCTTTCTTCGTGTCCGAGATTCTATTCAAAGAAACAACAAACAAACAAGTCAGTCGATTTTTTTTCCCCTCTTCCGACCAACGACAAGTCCTCACCGTCGCTTAGCGCGGCTAGCGGCTAAAGTACGCCAGCAAGCGCGCGAAGTGAGTGGAGATGTGGAGGGTGACGGCTAACGGGTCTGGGCGGATGTGGATGAAAAATCGATTAGGAAACCTTGGTAGAACGCCGCCGCGGCGTGGATACGAAAGGGACTGGACTTGGCTTCTTGGTTGGGGGTTGAGTGTTATTGTTGTTGCTGCTGCTGTGTTGTTGTTGTTGTTGAGTGCTGAATGTCTCAGTTGCTCTGCCGGTTGTTGGGAACGATCAACAATGCACTTGTGTACATGTAGGTATGTCTCAGATGTCGTGCAGCACCAGCAAACGATTCAAGTGTCGTGCGACCTTGACTGGTGGCTACTGGAGGTCTTGACATCATGTCCATGTTCCTGCATGAAACTCGGGCGTGCCACCGACCCTCCACCGTCGGAAAGCCACACACACATTCAAAGTGGTGCTACTTGAGATGTGCCCTACACTCACGGGGTATCCCGGTCAATGGCGGAACTAACGGTAATACGAGCTATTTAAGAAAGCTCATAGGCCAACATCGGCGGATGTGGCGCAGAAAAGCGGCAGGCAAAGTGTTTGTATACGGCTCTCTCTTGCGAGCCAAAACGAAATGTCTGTATGTGTGTATATCTATCACTGCTCGTGTCCTCGAGTCTTATGGTCGCGCTGGAAAAGCGGCCATATATGAAAGGTGGTCATCCAAGTGTAACCATCGTCGTCGCTATGCAAATGCAATGCAAGAAGAGAACAAGAAGATAAATGCGGACATCATGGAGATGCCGTAGTCGTACAACAGGACCAGAAACCCCGCCACAGAAAGCCGGCCGGCTAAAGAAGGAAGAAGAGTAAAGAAACAGAACAGGCGCTCGCGTACGACAGACTTTTTGTGTAACGCCTGAGCGTGCAAGATCAGAAACGCTTGAACAATGCTTTCGAAAAACAGCGAATGTGAGGAATTGGAAGAATGGAAAGAAGAGTTGCGGGTTAGTGAGAAAGATAGTGTCAAGCCACACCTTCGGGGTGCAGGTGTAGATCGATGTGAGTGGGTTGTCGGACGCGTCGGGTTCGCGGGTAAGGTGGTCGTATAGGTTGGCACGGATATAGGCGAATCCCTGTTCTTTTTTGTGTGGCGGGATCTTCAAGCCATGTCCTTGGTGGTGTCTTACCACTAACCACAGGCCGGTTCACGCGCCCGATCTTCGCGGTCGGGATGAACCCTCTTTACCTGAGCCTCGCGTGGGAGCCGTCGTGGTGGCCGTGGTGATGGTGGTGCTCGTGGCGCTTGTTTTTCTTGTGCTTCTGTTTATGGAGAAAATCGAGGCGTCAGCATGTGGCCATGGCGCTTATACACACTTGAGTGCAGTAATAGTAAGGTAGGTGGTGCAATAATGTGCGTGTGCGGGGGGGTGTTCAATATATTTAGGTTTGCACATTGTAGATGCTTTGTGATTCGTGTTCATCGTATCTCATCAAAATGCTCTATGATGGCTTTGTGAAGATTTTTGTGCAAAAGAAGAAGGAAGAAGAAGACATTATGCGCGCTCGAAAAACAATGAACCCTCGGCCAGGTCCTCAACGGAGAAACCGGTCCAGACTTATGGCTAAACTGCTGGAGAGGATCAAGGCCGGGATTATCGCCAGCGATAATAACAGACTGAGGGATTGGGGTTGTGTTGCACTTACACCACCTGTGGAGGTAGCCTGGGCGGCACCTGCTGTGCTGGTCGCAGATGTGATCGATGCCGGGGCGTCCTTCCATGGGACGGTCGTTGCGGAGTGGAAGACACTTGGTGAGCCACCGACCATGGAAGTCCAGGTTGTCGAGATGATGGCCTGTTCTTCGAGCACGACCTTGCTGTCGCCAGGAACGCCACAGAGCGTGGAGCCTTCGAGAGCGGACTTCTTAGCCATGACGACGGGCTCGCCGTCTGTGACCCAGACGGTAAGGCAGCCGTTGTCTCCGACAGTAGTGGACTTGCAGGCAACGACATCGAGAAGCTCATCCCCGGCAGAGTAGCCGTGGCCGTCGCAAAGCTCGATGGAGTAATCGCTCGCATCCTGGCCCTTGTTGCTCAGGACTGTGATAACCTTGGGGTCGGCATCGGCACCCTTTGCCCACGCGATCGTGTTGGCATCGATGCCGATATCCTTGCTGAGTGTCGTGAGATAGTCCGGGTATTGACGGCCCATGAAACGACGGAACAGGTTCAGGTCCGCGAAGAGCTTGTAGATGGATGCCTCTGTGTCATATCCAAACTCCCAAAGGGCTCCGCGGTTGAAATAAGGCTCGACGTTTCCACCGAGGTGCTGCTCGATTCCATAGTACACGACGGGAATGCCGTCTGCGGTGAGGAGGTAGGTCGCAACATTGCGGGCGCGCGCGAGGTCGGCGGTGTGATTCCTGAAACGGGCAACATCGTGGTTCTGTGATAAAGTCAGCTGGTTGAGTCTTTGCGGGTTTTCCAGAAAATAGTAGCATACCTCGCTGAAGGTACCCATGACCGTGGGATCTTTGCAAGTCGCCGCAATGGATGAAACCATATCGGCCAGATTCTGCATGCTGCCCTCCTCGGCTTGGAAAGCCTCGGTCAATGGCCAATAGAGAGGGTAGTTGAGAATGCTGCCGATAGTCTCCGTCCACTCGCAAGCAAGCTTCTCCTGCCTGGTGTAGACCTCAGAGGTTGCGAAAATACCAGCGTCCTTCATGAAGCCAGTGAAAAACTCGGCAGGCACGTTGATAGCAGCGTCGATGCGGAGACCGTCGACACCGTACTTCCACACCTGATTCTTGATCCATAGTCCAAGCATATCCCGAACCTCCTGACTCTCCGTCTTCAAATCGGCTAGAGGTGCTTGCTCACTACCCAGCCAGCAGTTTTGCAAGTTTTCAATGTCGACATCGCTGTAGCCCGAGGGGCAGTAAGGGTGGTAGTATTTCTCCTCGTTGAAGGGGCGCATCATGGAGTAATCGAATTGGCCGTCGACCATAGCGGGGCCGACCATGTGGTTCACGACGATGTCGAGCATGAAAAGCATGCCGCGCTTGTGGATGCTATCGATGAGAGTCATCAGGTCCTCCTCAGAACCGTATGATGGGTTGAGCTCGTAAAGGTTTTGTTGCCAGTATCCAGGGTATGCCTCGCCGTCGCCAGTCCAGTTGGGCATCTGTGCGACGATGGGAGAGATCCAGATCGCGTCGAAGTTCATGCCTTGAATGTAATCCAACTTCTCGTAAATGCCGCGCCATGATCCACCGCAGTGAACACCCAATGATGGATCGCATGGTTTAGGGTCGACACCTTCTGCGACTGCAAAGCGGTCGGTCAGAACCTGGTAGATGGAGCGCGAGCGCCATCCGTCAGCGTCGACGGCGGAGACGGCAGATGCCAGCAAAGAAACGAAGGCCAGAGAACGCGAAAGAGAGAAAGACACCATGTTTGCTGTAACGACTGGTATACAGCGGTGACAGCTGCAAGGACGGGAGGAGAGAAGGCGAAGTGGTGTTAGACTCGGCCGTTGTGGGAGAGAACGGGGCGGGATGGTATTTTGTTCGGACGTCCCTTTGCGGCACAGGAGACAGACTGTGGACGGCTAGGAGATAGCCGGCGTGTGGGCTATAGTTATCACGGGAGCGAGCATCTAAGTGGCCACGCCAGGTCACTGCTACCGGGCTGGTGCTGGGCTGGGCTGGCACTGGCTCCGCGATGGGTTAATCTCCGGCCCACTTGGTGTTGATGGGCGGCAGGCCAGAGGTCCATCAACGGCCATGCTTTGCCTTGAGCCCTGCCCTGCCTCCGCATGGTCTGTCCAGGGTTGAGGGCATCGGGCGTGGCAACGGCGTGCTGGGGGTTGGACAAGTAGTGAGAGGACTATGCCGTAGCTTGTACCACAGTTGTCATTGCAGGACATGGCGTGAGTTTGATGCACCGCTCGGGCGTACGTAGTCGCTCGTGGCTACGACGCACGCTGGTGCGGTACGCCCGACAACGACCTCGACAAGCTGATACCTGCCTGTCAGATGAACTCTGTAGCAGCGTGAAGCACTCGCCGAAACACATGCAGCGGTCCCGTCAGCATGCAGACGCCGGGTTCAGGGGGGGAGCCTTGTCAGGGGAATTGATCCTCGGAGGATGGTCCAAGGTCGCGAGCAAAGAAGGCCAAGGACGCCGAGTTTCGAGCCGTCCCTCGTGCCGGCCCGGTAATCCGTCTTTTCTCGAAGATATCTATTTCAAGATCAAGTGATAATTGACCGAAGGGCGTTGAGTCTGAGTGAGCGGAAGGCGAAAGAACAATCGCAATTGTAGCCAGGAGGAACAGTCGACGTTGACACAAGCCACGCTGCCGAGCATGCACCGCACTGCCCTCGACTGACGGTATAGTATACTGATTGGAGTGCGGCCAGGCATACTACTCTATTCTGTACAACTCGTCTCCACAGCGCGTACCACCGCCCTACTCCACTGCACCGCCTGCCGCGAGCTTGTTGAGGAGACTTGGCTCTTCGTCCGTAACTATAGAGGAGTCTCTACCAAACAACACGCGAATCCTCCCCCCCGTCAAGAGGCTTTTTGAGTAGACGACGCGTCCGGCTTGCCGAGCACATTGGCAGAATGCAGATCTCAGTAGTCCGGTAGTCGAACACGCCACAAGGCCCGACGGCCGCTCTGTCCCGAAGTCTCTCATGAGCATGATCCCATTTACCGTACATAGTCACGGACTTGGCCTCCGTTGTCGACGTTGAAAGACACGGCGCCCGTGCCAACAGAGACAATATACGCACTTGTCAACCCTTTCCCCTGCCTTCTCTCAACATCAACGCCATTTGGAAGCCTTGTCATGGTCGCCAGTACGACTGTTGCCCAGGTCTTTGACGACTTGGCGAGACGTCTTGCAAGTTGCATACCATCATCGACACGTTGCTACCATGCGGTGCTATTCTTCGCTATCGGTCGGTGGACAGACCGAGATGATTTTCTGACTACCTACGAACATGCCACCCTGCAACCATATCTGACGCAAATCGCATCGGATTTGGAGACTGCTTCTGACAACAGTGGGCGCCGAGCAGCAACATAGTTGCGCCTTCTTGGCTAGCAGTGCTGACGTCCTGGCTTGGTCCAAGCCCAGATCTGTACAGTAATGCCTTCACGCTTGATGGACTTTTAGCAAATTGCCATCCTGCCGGGCGGGACTTGGTCGCCGCCACCGCCTTACGGGTTGACTCGTGCAGTCGAATCCGTGCTCCCCTTAATTGCCCGGCACGTGCGGTGTTTCCACACCTAGCTTGACAAGGCGGTGGGCAGAGCGGTATCTTCAGTCAAACGATGAGATCAGTGCAACAGTCTCCATATTCATGATTTGGAGGATGTTTTGAGCAACGCCTAGTCCATCAAGATTTGGCGAAACTCAATCTATATTGATTGTGATGGCCTCACGCATCTGCATAAACGTCGCCATCGTGCCGACAGAAGTATCGACGATGCAAGACTGTCATTTCGCTTCCAGCAACTCGCCGAATCCTAGTCCACAGCGGCAACCCTGTCATTCTGAGACGACTCCGACTACAGAACATGTCCGGTGGAAGACTAGAAGGTCACGACTTCTATTCCATCTCCCTTACAATTACAATGCCGTCATCCTGGAGATGAATGATTGACCGCTCATCTTCAGAATCTGAAACCCGAATTTAGTCGGCTTCAGCGGGTCAATAACAGCCTGGAGAATGGAAACGTTGTTCATTTCCTCTACACACACGGACACACCACCTTACATCTTCATGGTCGGCCTGGAGAGAGGCTGAGCTCGATGATGGTTGCATGTGCACTCCCGCTTGGTTACTAATGTTTGGGAGATCCATATGCATGAGATTCCTGGCCACGACGACCTGTGTCAAAAAGCACACTATGTCGCTATGTTCTCAACGCATTCGGCACACGTTCACCTGCTGTCATTGATCAGTATGTATCAATGGCTATCATTATGATACAGTCACCTAAAAAGTATCAGAAGAAGGTGGAAGCGGCTTGGGTTGGAGCAACCTTGCCTTCGCGTCCTCCTGCTGGACTACAGTACAACAGCTAAGCGTGGATCGTTCGGTGAACAATACCGACGAATGTTGAAATCTACAAGAACATACAGAACGGAGATGGATCTATCCATGTCTCATCGACGACAAACTCCACTTGCCTGGTAGACTACTGCAGGACCCAAACCTAATGCACAAGTCTAAGGCTCCCCGCAATATTACTCATCGTGAGTGTAGATGTATGGTCACTACACTCGAACCCTTTGGTACAAAAACTATCGTGGCGATCTTCTCAAAAGGTAGGTATACGCACGTCTCTCGGTTTGGTCTTCATTGTTGCGTACAATCCTCTATACTTTTTGTTCACGAATTCTTTTCACACCACATTCGACTCACTCATAAAATTAGCCGCACCGACCACTCACAATGCCAGATCCCTCAAGCTCAATACAGGTCTCTTGCCAGCAGACGAGGTTTCACATTGCTGAAGGTGCAGAAAACAGAGAAGTACGCTTTGTCATTTTGTCTCCAAATAACGAAAACGCTGAGACCGCAAGTCCAGATCGACGTACATGACCTGAGCATCTCCATAGTGAGTCGTGAAGCACCGCCTGCGAAAGGCGCGACCGCATCAAAAACGAAGAGTTCGAAACCCCGCACTGCCGGACTGGAGATCTTGAATGGCGCGCATCTGCGCATCAAAGGCGGTGGACGATATGGCTTTATTGGACGAAACGGGAGCGGCAAATCGAGTTTGTGATCCCCTGATATTGGCAACTAGCAAGCAAGAAGCTGACGACGATAAGCCCTGCTTCTGTCGATCACTGAGAAATTGATCCCTGCGCTGCCTTTCAACTTCAGGGTTGCCGCCATGCAGCAGACTTTGGCAGACGAAGGCGAGGGACGCAAAGAGCCTATGCAACCCACGTCCGACGTTACGGTTTTGGAGTATGTCACACAAAGTGATGCCTACCGCAACAGACTGCTCCGAGAGCATGCAGGTTCGTTAACAATTTGTGCCTCTCGAGTAGGCCGACAGCATCGCTAATATTTTATAGCCCTCGCCGCTGCCCTCAACGACTCAGACGGCCTAGCCGTAGTCAGCACCTTGAGAAAGATCAAGTATGATCGCGCCCAAGATGAGCTATTCACGGCGGACAAAATCGCAAGACTGCGTAGCGGAGCGCGAGGGTTTGATGCTCGCAAGTTCTTGCTTGTGCAAGAAAAGGCGACCGAGGATGCCAGACTCCAACTAGAGGCCCTAGACGTGAGCTCAAATCCCGAGTGCAACAGCGCTGCAGACGATGCACAAACTGCCCTCGAAATGCAGTCAGCTCTGCAAGCCGAACTAGATGTACTACCAGTGCGAGACATCGAGGCCAAAGCGAGGGGCATTCTTGCCGGTCTTGGTTTCACTGACATGAGACTAAAAACCAAAATCTCCACCCTCTCCGGTGGATGGCGAATGCGCTGCCAACTCGCTGCAGCACTACTGCAGACCGCGGATGTGCTTATTCTCGACGAGCCGACCAACTTCCTCGACATGCTGGGGATGCTCTGGCTTCAAAAATTCCTGGAAGACCTGCAAGATTCGGCACCCGACACAGCTGTGATCATCGTCTCCCACGATCGAGATTTCGTCAACGCCACATGCGACGAGCTGATGATCCTGCGGGAGAAGCAATTGGTTTACTTTCAGGGCAACCTTGATTCGTACGAAAAGTCAACGCGACACGAAATTCTGCGTATGAGCCGCATGAAAGAGGCTCAGGACAAGCAAATCGCTCACATGAGCAAGACTGTCGCCAACAGCATCCAACAAGGCAAGAAGACGGGCGATGACAACAAGCTTCGTCAGGCGAAGAGCCGGCAGAAGAAGCTGGACGAGCGCATGGGCATGGAAGTGAACGCAAAGGGAGGCCGATTCAAGCTAAATCGTGACAGGGCAGGTTGGCACGAGAACTCACGCAGTGCGATCGAAGTGCCAAAAGAGGACGAGATTGTGTCGCTGCGCTTTCCCTCAGCACCTGAGATGCGGTTCCGGAGCTCCCTAATCTCCTTGGAGAACGTCTCGTACCGCTACCCACAAGCTGCGAAGCCGGCGCTCCAAGACGTCAACCTCATCGTCCACCCCGGCGATCGAATCGGTCTACTCGGCCTCAACGGCGCCGGCAAGACTACGCTAGTACAACTCTTAACTAGCACACTCAGACCCGCCTCTGGCAACTTACAGACCTACCCCCGACTGAAAGTCGGCTTCTACTCTCAATACATCGTCGACGACCTCGCCAAAAAAGGCTCAGCAGATCCGAACTTGACAGCACTTTCCATGGTCATCCAACAATCCACAGACCTATCCATCTCCCTCGAAGAACAAGACGCGCGTAAATTACTCGCAGGTACCGGCTTGGTCGGTCGTACAGTCTCCGACACGCCAGTAGCCAAACTCTCCGGAGGCCAACTTGTTCGTCTGGCTCTATGTTTACTCTTCCTGGACCCTCCGCACGTCTTCATCCTGGATGAGCCAAGCACGCATCTAGATCTCGCGACTGTTAGTGCTCTGGCACGTGCGCTGCAGGAGTACGATGGGGCTGTTGTGTTGGTTTCGCACGATCGGTTTATGATTCGGACGATTGTTGAGGGCGAGCCGGTGGATGTGGATGATAGCGAGGACGAAGAGGGTGAGCGCCGTGACGACGGGGAGGAGGATCAGCGCCGAAGGATCGTCTATGAGGTCAAGGCTGGGAAAGTTAAGCAGCTTGGCGGTGGTGTGGCTGCTTGGGAGACAAGTCTGGAGAAGAGGTTGGCTAAGGCCGGCCTGATCTGAACGTTTGCAGTGGAACGAGGTCTTGAGCTGGCCGGTTGGTGGGATAACCCAAACGCCGTGGTATCTTGCATGACAGCTAAGTCAAGACCACAATGCTCTGCCTCGAGACCGACATCGTCCAATGCCGCACGGCTCGCAAAAAACACTGGCGCAACGTGACTGAGCTGCTGACGACAGAAGTCTGCCGCCATGTCCCCACCGACTTAGGCAAGGGCTCAGAGGGCACAGAGGCTCTGCAACCATTTGCTCTGCGACCGAAGGGAAATACTGGATCTGTCATTCAAATACCAGCCTGTCAATTTGTGTAGGCCTCACTCATCCGCCAACCCCCGAGCTTTCCCGCAGCCTGGTGAACAGTCCAAGAAAAGTACAAGAAAGACTCATGAGATTACGCCTGACCAGACGGGAAGAACGTCTGCGAGATCGGGGCAACAGGACTGGCCATGCGACTCTGGTGACCGTACGTTGTCCTCGAGAAAAGAGCACATCGAAGGAGCCGGACCCTGACGATGTTCCGACTACCGCCATCACCTATCCAGGCCCACCGCACGATACTTCGACATCGCTATTACAGCATCCAGCGACGAGAACACCCAGCACTGTATAGATCAACACTCAGCTCCTAGCTCATCACAGATAAGCATCATCCTCGCTTATGTCGTAGTAACAGCGGGCTGAGCAACCACTCAGGCCTTCTTTCCCCACTATTGCGAAACTTCCATCCAACGACAGCCTTTTCGCTTCCACGAACGCGGCCGTCCGACTCAGTCACTCTTCGTCGAGAGCGATGAAACTGCGATCTTTAGGAGTATCAAGCAACAGGTCAACGAGCAACAGTGCGCGTTGACAGGTGCATGGAAAGCCAGTGTATTCCAAAGGATCGAGGAACTCCAGAATCCGAAAGATCAGTTTGGGTGGGAGGGTTCCGAGTGGGCTTGACTCTATACTCGGGACCGGGACGGTGATTTCTTGCCAATGAGATTGTATGTTTTCGAGATCGCTGATGATAGACGTACTGGGCAGTTTGCCGATGCTGGGGATCGAAGAGTTGATGGTGTTGTCGTGATGGTCGACAAAGTGTCTCGCATAGAGGCTGGAGCTGGTTGCGCTACTTTTGAGTATGCAGAGGCTGAGTCGACGGAGACCGTTTTAATTTACCACCAGTCACACTTCTTTTAACCGCCGTAGCCGATTTCCTTCATTCATACCTTGCGCATACTCATGCGAGTCACCGCAACGCTCCATAAACTCTTATGACCACGTCGTCATTTTACGGATGGATAGACACCCCTGCTCGTATTACATTCGAGGTAAGAGTGTTGTCTATATACACTCTCACGGACTTCTTCGAGAGTCCCCACACATATACAGTATTGACGCTAAGGTCACCCATTCTGATCCCTGATACACCGCATGATATTCCGGCCCCCAACTTTGTTCATTGAGCCTTAATATTGACAGATCATGCATCCTCCGTATCGCTTTACCACTCAACTGCGGGCGTCCCTCAGTCACGCAATTCATAGACTCTACTGCCGTGGACAAACACCACTCGCAGATCAGGATCATTATCAAAGTCATCTACACCCACGCAACAATCACTCCGCACTTCCCTCTCCTCAGCCAGCATCCACCGACGCACCTCTGATTCCATCTCGCGCCTCCTTTTCTCGTTTTCGACGTATTTCGCGGTCTGACTCTTCCAGTATGGAATACGATCCTATATTGCCTGACTGCTGTTGAGGTCCAAACCAGACCAGAGTTCCTCTTGATCCATAGGCTTGTCGAGTTTCCGGCTGACGGGCGTGACGGCGCATTGGCATGTGCACGGAAACCCGGAATATTCGTGCGGCTCCAGACAGTCGGACATCCCGAAAATGAGCTCTATTGGAAGAGAGTGTCGAGGACTGAAGTCCATTCGGAATGAGCATCGAGCAGATCACAGATCAGGATCGTCCTCTTCGATCGGCCAAGGGATGTTCGCCGTGGGAGACTCGGTCGCTCTTGCATGCTCCCACTCCAATATTCTCAACTGCCAGATTCTCTTCTTCTCCTTATCGACGTATCGAGCCGTACGGCTCTTCCAAGGCGGTAGTAGCTGCTGTAGGGGTCGAAGATCGGCGAGGAGGTAGAATCCGGACCAAAGTTCCTGCTGGTCCTTGGGATTGTCGAGTTTCTTGTTGACGAGTGTCACGGCGTGGCGGCATGTGCATGAGAACCCGGAATACTCGCGCGGTTCCAGGAGGTCTAAGATCCGGAATATTAACTCGATGGGCAGAGTCGCGAGAAGGCTTGAATCCATAGATTGATTGTGCCTCGATTGGATCACACAGCTGCTATAGCCGTTAGCCGACTTACGGACCGTTGATAATTTTTGGTGTTGGAGAAGACAGCGGGCAGCAAGAATGGAAGCTGGATGCGTTAAGTTGTGGGTGGGAGAAAGATGGGTTCGGTTCTCAAGATGTAACCACTGTATCCCCTCATCAGCCGGATCTTGCTGCAATCTCGCTTATGCTGCGCCTTGTCAAGCGATGGAACAGGCAACCATCCGGGAATTACGCCTGTTGTGACTTCTTCGATATCCGCGGCACGACTTGGCTTGTCTTCGATTTGCTTGGTGACAGACAAGCTCTGACGCTAGACGTTGTCCTCACTTCATGCCATACTCATGCCGTCGGGAGTGATCACTCATACTGGTCCACAGGACGATACCCCGACCTCTTTGACAAAGAGTCCACCCCGTTCTCGCTCTTGACAAGCTGTACATCGGTTGTCTTCGCGGTAACTTGCATGCCGCTCAGCCGTTCAGTGTTGAGGTCTTCCTGACCGCGCAGCTCGTCGACTCCGTGATAGATCAGAGCCAGAATGGAAGATTTCCAGAGTGGCACGTGTTGGCGTCGACTGTGGATGATAGTTGAAACCAACAACAGCAAGCTCGCCAGCTCAAGGAACGCAGGCAAGATGATCCACTGCCAGCGAACGCGGACATATGACTCTTCCGCGATCGCTTCTCCGCGCACCGTATCGTTGGTGGTCTGGAGTCCGTAGTTGGTCAACGCAACTGCGACGCTCTCAACCCTTTGGCTGAGATTTCGGGTCGATTGTGGTCCGACGGTATTGAACCTCCCACCCTCGTACCCGAAGACATCTGTATAGACATTCTCGCCGAAGTCTGAAGAATTGAAGATAGCCACATCGCCGTTCATCAGATATGTATCAAATTCCAGATTGTACCGGCCCGAAAGTGCTTTTTGTATGTTGTAGGCGTAATCGTCCAGTGGACAGAAAGCTCTTCTGCGTCTATCCACGGCATAGCTTTCTTCGTCGAAGTATTCAAGGTCTAGGTCGCCGTCTTCGGCCTGCCAACATAACATTGTCGAATAATTACTATAACCAGTCCTCGACGCATACTTGAAGGCCGGGACAGTGCCGAGAGATAGGTTTCTTGCAACAAGGCTGCCGTAGTTGGGAAGACCATCGGTCCACGTGGTCGTGCCATTTACTTTGGTCAAGGACAAGGTCTTCTCGCACGGGTGGAGAACGCACTGGTTCGCGTTGGCGATGCTGAGCATATCGAAGTCGAGGCTGCCTTCCAAAGAGCCAGCTCCTGTTTCCACGATTGCCTGACCTATCACTACCAGAGGGTTATTGATGCCCATGATCTTGGCAGGTGGTGAGGAAAGGTCTGTTATATCGAGGATACTCAGGTTGCCGCCAGAGTTGCCATAGCTCAAGGGCCAGATGACTTCCGAAGTATAGTTCCCGTCGATTCTGGTGGAGTTTTTGTCAGCCCGTCCGATTTCTTTAACCAAAAACGTTAGCACGTTCAGATTTTTGATCAGTGAGACTTTAGCGCCGTGTCCAAGATCGAGTATGCAGTACTCGGAGGCGTCTTTCTCATGCTGAAGAATGGCGTCGAGCTTGCAGTTGCTGAGACTAGCCGAAAGTGTGCGGTTCTCGCACTTACTGCACCATCCGACAGACTGGAACTTGGGCCAGGAACAATGTCCTGTGGAACACGTCGGCTCTTGATCGAAGGCTTTGGGATCCGACCAGACTCCAGCTCCGAGCGCATTGAGGAATTCCACATTTTCATCCTTAGGCGATGGGGAATGGTGCGTATAGGCGAAATTTTGTGGAGCTAGCGCAAACGCGTCCGACAGAGTCGTGTTACGCGATGGGTACTCGACGATCTGCTGCAAAAAGGGGCCGAAGGCGATCGTCAGCAATGTAATGATGCTGCCCAGAGCAGCAAGACTGCCTCCAGTCCAAGTGGCGAGTACACCAATTGCGCCCAACGGCCCTCTACTGGCATCGTCTATAGCTTGGATGTCGTGGATCTGGCGAGCTGACTTTCTGAACCAACACCATTTCAACTGGCCCATGGAGGCGCCGACGACGAAGATGAGGCTAGCTCGTGATGCCGTAGATAGCACCGAGATGATCGCGTTGAGCGTGAGACCGGAAACGAGCTCTGGTATCTTTTCCCCGTCGAATGTCTGTACGACGAAGACAATGGCTAGTAGGCAAGCGATGCTGAAGCATATTGCGATAGACTCGCACGGCCATGAGTCTAAAAGGAATCTTCTGATTGTAGACGATTTGTCGTTCTGTAGGAACTGAGGCCGAGGGTGGGAAGAGGATGTGTCTCCGTACTGGGTTGTCTGGACAGTTACCGGATAGGCTGTGCTGGATCTGGTGCCATCTGTGGTGGTGCTTTGTTCTGCTTTCTCTGGTATTGGGCTGTCGACAGCCGGGACAAGAGACACCAGCTCGATGTCGCTCACTAAAGATGATCGCTCATGGGCTGTGGAAGCTGCCCGATCGCAGGAGATGAGGGAGGGTGATGGCCGTTCGGTTGCCATTACTATGACTGGTCGACTTCGTGTTCAGGTCACAGGGTCGCAAATGTCGAAGTCTGAAAGTTGACGTCTTGGACAAAACATGAGATGGGAGAAGCTAGGGAAGAAGAGTAAGGTGAGGACATTCAGCCTCGTGTCCCGTGCTTAGGCTCTGTCGTACGAAAGGGCAAGGCTGAGGAGCTGTCAGATTCGGCGCACCCATCAACACTCACACAACATGTGACGCTCGCAAAGCTTCACCAGTGGACTGCTGTCATCTCGACGGCATGCGTTCAAGCAAAGTCTCCGAGTCGTGCTGGTTGTGACGGACTTGTGAGGGATAGTAGGTAGAGATCTTAGTTGACGTTCTCACTCAGACAAGCCGATGACTTTGTCTGTTGGGTGTTCACACGCGCGTCCCATCATGGCGATAGATGCGGCCTGCAGGCGGGGCACACTGCGTCTACCTCGCGTTGACATCGATGCAGAACTTTGTCACGCGGAGCGAGACATAGACACATAGCAGTGCAGCTCTAGTCAGCATGGCTGTATTTTGTGATGAGCTGTCGTACCTACTAAGTGGCTTCCAGCTCCGGCCTCTGATGCAAATTGAGTGGCGAGCCGGGCCTAGTTGTTGTGTCCCCTTCGTCGAAACACTCAGCCTCGCGAACAGAAATGTTGGGCTGTTTTATGCGTGATATAGCAGTAGATACATTATAAATCGAGCCTTGAGTGATGCATTCTCGCCTCCGTCAGAAGAGAGACGTGAAGTATTGGCGGATCGTCGTTCAGAACGTTTTGTTTCAATCCTCGCGTAACATTGATCATGCGACTTCTGCTCTTAGTGGCTCCACTCTGTTGATACCTGGCCTATCATACATGAGCATTGGACTGGACGACTGGCGTGCCGTTGAGTCTACATTTAGAAGTCTCGCTTTTGACATTTTTTGTCCTGTACCTGGTGACTCTGTAACTCTGAACTGGAATTGATGACAGAAGTACACACCTGGCCTTAGTCGAACAGCCGCCATTTACTCTCTGATCCAATCGAACAACCACCGCCCAAACCACTTCGATGGCAGCTCGACCAGCCAATACATTCCTTCGGCCGCCAGCACAGTGATGAGCAAAGAGACGACGAAAGCCACCCCAGTCGCTCGCGAGTAGCCAGACAAGTCCGTGCCGGCCATACTGGTGACGATCTTGATGCCAAGACCGTAGATGACAATGGACTGGAGGAGAAAGTAGCCTGTGGCACGGTCAGCAATTAATACAAGCAAGAAGTGGAGGAGATTCGCATACTCAACGATCTCTTGCCCAACAAGACGAGGAAACTGCTGCGGAAGACGGACTGCAGGAGGCTGGAAGTCTCGAGGATCAGCGAGAAGCCGAGTATGATCAGGTAGCAATCTGCGCGGAGTTGCGGCGCCGCTGAGTCGACCCATTCCGTCAAACCGCCGGTGCTGTAGATCCCTGTGTGGTAGTGGAGCTCGGCGCTCTGCAGGTCGGGACGAGCGGCGGTCCAGACGAATTGCATGATGAAGCCGGCGGCCATGAAGAGAGCGCCAAGCGACCAGAACGGTATGCGAATCTTCCAGATCGTGAAACTTAACCCGGAGCCACTGGGTCCGAGGCCCATGTTCACGACAGCGTCGGCGACAAGGAGGCCAGAGATCGAATACCAGGCCCAAGAGTACACCCACCAAGCCGTGAGGATGAAGGCGAAGGCGCCCATGACGCGCCAGCGAGCGCGGGTGTACGGGATGATGACCATCGTCATGTAGACTGTATAGCTCTGCTGGAAGACAGCAGTGATCACCCACAGCATCTGAGAGGGAAAAGCCCAGTTTGCTGCTTGAGCCTGGAAATTGTGCGTTATCCAGAAAGTCATGTAGATGGCGTTGAAGTTGGAAAGCGAAGTTGGTAGGACGTAAAGGTTGAAGTCGGGAGCCTCGTTGCCGGTCAGTGCGGCGAAATCCGTGATGCGAGTGACCATGTCTTGAGAGAATGTGAAGCGTACGACGATAAGCGTGACAGCGACCGGGAACCACAGTCGAATACCACGTCGGAAGACGGTACTGGCTAGGACCGATTTGCTGGACTCGAGCAAGAATGGTAGGCAAATGGTTCGCGCTGAAAGAAACATTATGCTGCCGTAGATGAGCGTGTCGTTCCAGAAGAGGACTGATAGTGATTTTCGGAGAGCCAGTTGGTATCCGGGACCTTCATCGTTGGCAGAGCCCTTCACTGCCGCTGGAACAAAGACGTGTAGGAAGGTCCAGAGGAATGCCATGGGCACCAGTATGCCTCTGACGCCGAGCAGGTAGTCCTGGTTCTTGTCGTGTGGCCATTGCGCTGTAACGTCGCGTTGTTGTTGCGGCCATCTTGACTTCAAGGCGGGCGGGATCCTCGACGAAAGCCATGATGGAGCGCGTTCATGCTCGTCCACTGGTTGGCTGTGTACCGCAGGCGGAACATGCTGGTGATCGTCTTTGCTGGCCATGGCGAGCGAGTGGATATCGTGATGGCACCACTGACTGACTGTCGGTTGATGCAAGTGTATAGCTTCGGATAGGCCACTTCCTTCCGTTATTCGTCGACTGACATGTGTCCCTTCTAACTCTTCCTCAAGCGAATGTCTTTACAGCCAAAAATGCTTATCAGCAACCTACCTGACCATTCCCAAAAACAGAGATGTCTGAGAAGTCGCGTTTAGACCTTGCAAAGCTCCATGCAGACAGTGACGCGACGAGACACCGGCCTCCGTAGCCTTAGCCGTGCATACATGTACGCCTTTCTTTAGTGCGCCGCAGCCGCACATGCAGCAATGGAAGACAGATGCTGTCGGGGCTGTCACGCAAAATCAAGGATGAGTGGCACTGTTGCCGGCTTGGCGTGCAAGCCTCCAGCCTTTTTCTTGTTTGACCTCGCGGCCCCTCAGAAGTCAACGCGTGCAAGCTCAAACGCGCCCGCGGTTGAGGCTTGGTATATGCCGATGAACCAGTCAAGATGGAGTGAGACCGGCCCAGTCTAATATTGGGGTCTCCATGGGCCTAGCGCATAGGTCACGTCTCTCGCCTTGAGTGTGTAAAGAGCACACCACCGGACCAGCAATCTAATCATCCACATCTTACCTCAACGACCGTCACGATAGACTGCAGGTATGCAAGAGTAGGGCTCGAGGCAGGCAAGACCCGGGACGTGTCACGTCCAAACCCGACAGTCGCTTCTTTGTGCTAACAGTAACACCATGCATCGCGAAGATCCAACCAAGGCCCCAGCAATGGACGCAGACCGCAAAGGTGTGTACGATCCGGTGGTGGGCGTACATCCTCTGGACGCTGACAAAGTGGGACAAACAGACGACACCTCCCAGCAACCTCAACATAAGACTGCAAACCCTCAATCACGCGGCATGCTGACAACACTATGGCGCTGGTCGCCTGCGATATTCATGGCCTCGTACTTTGTATTCTCAATATCCATCTACACGCTTTCGCCACGGGCTGCCGCAAAGGTTCTCTGGTTTCTATATCTCTCCATCGGCACGATCCTCGCCGGCACCACTTTACTGGAAGCATACGACGGATTATCGCTCTTGAGAGCAGCTCGCAAGACCGTCGAAAAGTCCTCTTCTACCGGTTGGAAGGTAGACGACACCGATTTACCTCATGTCGAACTCATCGTGGACGATGCACAAGGCGATGGCTACGAGCGAGTTTGCGCATTGCGTGCGAGCATTGTCTACCCTCAAGATAAAATGCGCATCACAGTCCTCTCAGACCGCGGCGACGATGCAGCCCTTGTGCACCATCTCTGCAACATACAAGACCGTCAGTCTGGACCTCTTCCGGTATTCACTGCCATCTTCCGCGCTTGGGACTCGCCACACCCGCACGCTCTCAGGTATGCCGTCGAGCGGCTCTTGGCTGACAAGAAAATCGACATGGTCCAGAGCAGAAGTGTTCTGACGTGGCCGTCTGGTGTTTCAGTCTTCCGAGCCATCTACTCGTCTCTGGCCGCCTTACAACACGACGCTACACATGGACTGACACTCCCTGGGCGTACGATCACTTGGGGTCTTCCCATATCACACGGAAGTGCGATCTATAGCCGCACTTCAGCTTTACAAAATGCCGTCAGAACTCTGAAAGACCCAGCGAGCAGGCACAACGCTCCCGCCATCGCCTTCTCCGCGTACTCCCAGAACTCAAGGGCTGCATACGACATGAGCGTGATCACATACACCCAGTGTCCTACAACACTCCTCGGCTGCTCGCGCCTGCAGACCCAGATGGCCACGGAATGGGTCGCGAGCCTGCTGTATGTCAGCCTGGCTTTAACCAAGTCCAAGCCTACCGCGAGTGAAAAGTCCGGCGCAACAGCGACCCCTCGCGCGCTCAAGCAGCGCATCAGCATCCTCTTCACGCTTCTCCTAGCCCGCCTCGGATCACATGCTATCTTGCAGTACTTCAGTCTCGCGCTTGCTCTCCTCTTCAGCGAAACACCTCAGTCGATTGCCGAGTTCTCGAGATTGATTTTCTTCCCGTACCAAATTTCTATCTGGCTGATAGTGTCCGGGTTGATATGTCTAGTCGGCACAGTTGCTATGATCCACAAGGCAGCGTCGGAGTATGCACCGCCTGGATGGGCGTTTCCGTTACTTGTAGTCGCGTATCCGCTGATGGTCTTGGGCCAGGCGATCGTTGATGTTTATGCGCAGGCCGGAGTCTTTTTGGGGGCATTGTAGGAAACGGATCGGAGTCCAAGGACAGCAAAAATTCATCGTTTCGGCACTAGATATATAATGATAATACACCTTTTCCATATTCTCGACCCGTGCCGTGTGGTTAAAGAAGTCGTCCTTTACTAATCGTTGATATTGCTCACATCCGCTCAATACACCAAACAGTAGCAGAGCCGCAATGCAGAACTGTTTCCGCAGACTGACACATGATTCTGCATAACAAGACCTTGGTCTTCGGAGGCCACGTCACCCTTTCCGACAGACGGACAAGGCACGGGTTGGCTGCATGAGCTTGCATGGAAGCGACAACGCCACAAGTCCTCTCTAGGCGATTGGTGATGGAAGGAAATGCTCAACAGATACATAGCCAGCCGGTCAATAGGAGATTCTCACAGTGAGTTGTAAGAAAAGGTCAGCAGAGACTTCAACGTTCTCTTGCGTGATCATTGGAATCGTTGGTGATATGCTTGTCGATGGCTAGGTATAGAGCGTTCAAGCCGCAAGAGCAAGTGCTTGGGAAAAGAAACGGTCTTGGGCTTGATTTGAATTGAGCGCCGCGGCAATGCAAGGGCCACCCAGCCCGAACGCCACCCAATTACCTACTTCTCACTTCCCTGTTGACCTCAGCCTTGTCTTGTCTTGTCCCGTTTGTATTTCCTCCACACTACCAAACGGCCGCATGTAGAGCTCTGGCCGGTAGAACGATGACCGGGCTGCTCCATAGCATGGCTATCTGTGGTCACGCTGCACCGCAGAGACACGGATGAGATGGGAAGGAAAGCTGGGCGTGCGAGCCGTTCCATTAGCTGCATCGTCACTGGCTCGCGGTCAGCACTGCTTGTCTCGCCTTTCCAGCTTGCAGCGGGAGGTGCAGATAGGCAGGCCGATCTCCGTACATGTAAGTCTTGGCAGGTAGGACCTTTCCCTTGCTCACTTCCTTACATCTTGTGGACATATCGCAGAGGAGAAGTCGGCACACGAGTGGTCGGTGATGTACGGGCTGCAATAACACCAGGTTTAGCCATGCATTCGTCCTGGCTGCCGAGCGCATTTCTGGCGTATGCGTTGCTGTCGGGTCCGGTGCTTGGGCAGAATGATACCAATGTGGAGGACGTGAGTAACCCGGACGAGGATACTGGCGACAACGAAGACTGGAAAAATGGCGACACGGAGAACTCGGACCTCGACACCGATGCACCCAGCGTCATTCCAGAGGACTGCCACTGTGGATTTCTGGACCCGCTGAATGGACGCTCATATACGGATTCTCTCATCGTCTACTTCAATGAGACGGGCGAACTCGGCGATGCTTTCAACGTCTCGAGCTACGAGCATGCCTACGAACAAGGATGGGGCAAATTTTACCGCGAAGGAGCCCTCGCGTCCAATGTGTACTACGAAAATGGCTCGACTTGGAACATCTCTCCCGGCTGGCTGAACCTGAACGTGTCCGCCAAAACAAACAAACATCTCGTGAATGGCGCAGAGATCGAGACGAAGCGACAAGACATGCTATATGGCAGTTTCCGAACTTTGATGCGTTCTGCGGCTCCTTATGCGGGCGGCGGAAGTGCTCTCACCATGAGGCTCATACACAATGAGAGTATCTCAGCTGAGCTGGAGCTACTCAGCATGGATGACTCTGGCGTCAACGCCAAGTATGCTACTTCCACGAACGGCGAAGCTCCGCTGCCAGGGAACAGTGTTAATTACACTACTCTTCTGGACAGCGAGTACAACCAAAGCCCGTGGGATTTCTGGGAGTACCGCATGGACTGGGATTCGGAGAACATTGAGTGGTTTGCAGGAGTGAACAAGACTCGAACCATGCCGGCGTCAAATTGGACTTTACCTGTCAGCTTGTCCTTGAAGCACTGGTCGCTGGGTTTGCCAGGCTGGACTGAAGGACCACCAGGGAACGACAGTGGTGCTGCGGTTGGCTGGATGAGACTCTTCTTCAATTCCTCCGTGACAGCACCGGAGGACAGGCCTTCAGACTGTACTGCAGAGCACTATTGTTCAACAGAAGATGAGACTCTTAGACTCAGCACACCGTTCACGCCCGAAATGGAACGCCTTCCCGCAGACCTCATCATCAAGGGCAAAAAGCCCAAAGAGACGCCTAGCACTGCCGCTATCGCACTGGCTATTGCCAGCGTTGTTGTCACTTCGGTTCTCATCATCTTGGGTCTGTCGCAGAAGGCGACCTCCAAGAAGCCAGCTGCGCGACCGCCTCTCAAATCGCACCAGTCCGACGTGGAGCTTAGCCAACTCAAGTCATCAGGCTATCCTCAAAGAAGCCAAACCAGCAGCGACGAACGTATGGCTGGTCGTCCGGTCATGGTCATGCATCAGTCTACGATCAGCCAGACTCCCCTACTTGGCCAATACGATTCATTTGCTGGGAGTACTGCCACTCTGGGCGCGACACCGACTCCATCTGGGTCGACAGACGGGCTTCAATACTCAAATCACATCCCCGGGGAGCCAACGTCAGGTCGAAACGATACAGATGACATATCGCCAGCGCAGAACAACAACGTGTACTCATCGGATCTGCATCTCGGAGCTGGAGCTTCCGGTGCGCATCTAGGTACTGGAGCCTCAATGTATCCTGGCGACTCAAGAGTACCTGGCGTCGAGGTCAGTGGCAGTGCCACAGCGATGCAGAGCAATGCTGGTCTCGCTGGTGCTATACCTGGCGCACGGGATACTGTCAAAGCCCCAACGGCACCGGCAAGCCCAGCTCAAGTGCCGCAACAACGGACGCGCGTGGACTACCTCGCCGGACTTGTAGCTCTCTGTTCGATATTAGTAGCATGCACCCACTTCGTTCTCACCTTCGCCCCATCGACAGTCATGGAGTATCTAGACCAACACTACAAGAGCGAGTACTGGGCGCGCCGCACCATCGAGCCCTTTTTCTTCAATAACATCTGGACTGGCTTGTTCTTCACCACCTCAACTCGCTTCTTGACGACAGGCTATCTACGCAAAGCCGATTTGAAAATCATCGCCGAGAAGACCGTCTGCCGCACGCCCCGGTTCATGATCCCGATCGTGGCTGTCATTCTGTTCGAATACTTCATGATGGACGTCGGCGCCACTACGTATTTGGAGTACCTTCCAAGCATCACCTGGTCTCCCTGGCCATCGACATCGGTGTACCCAAACTTCGGATGGTTCATCAACGAGACACTACAGCTCATCTATCTAATCCCCAATGCCGCTCCACAGTTGACTTGGAATTACTGCACAGGTAAGCAAAACACATGATCAATTTACTGCTTTCACTAACACCCCTCTCTCAGGCGTCCTCTGGACCATCCCCGTCCAACTTCAAAACTCCTGGCTCGTGCTCCTCGGCGTCGTGATCATCACCGAAATCAAAACCCCCTGGAAGCGCTTCAGCTACTACGCCTTCTGCATCATCACGCACTGGTACGCCCTGTCCTGGGGCTCATACTTCTGGTCCGGCCTGCTGCTCGCCGACCTAGACATCACCTACAAATACCGTAAAACGATTCAATCACGCGCCTGCCTACTCTACCCCCTCATAACCCTCGCCTCACTGGTAATCTTCTGCTCCTTAGGGAATGATCTCCTGTCAGTCTGGACGGGCTACTCGTTCTCTACGGCTGAGAGGGGACTGCACCCTGACCCATACACCGGATTGCGGATCCTGAAGACCGAGTCTCACGGCTACCCGCAATACACGGAGCCGAAACTCAACGGCCTGCTTGGGTGCGTGGGAGCGCAATTTCTCGTCGAAATCTCCGTGTGGGCGCAAAAGTTCTTCAGCACGAAACCCTTCCTCTTGCTTTTCCCGCACGTCTTCACGATATACTTGATCCACGGCTTGGTGTGGTGGTCGATCGGCAGTCTGGCCTGTGTTTATTTCGCGAGCATCGGGCTGGAGTACTGGGTTAATATCTTGCTCGTGGCGCTGATAAGTTTCTCGACGCTGTTTGCGATTCTGCCGGTCATCACGCCTGTGATTGATATGCTGGGCAAGGAGCTGACGAGGAATGTTTGGTTGAGTGCGAGCGAGGAGCCTGTGGCTTGGAAACCGACGGCATGGCCTTTGGAGAAAGAGGTTGTTGAATCGCATTTGGAGAGGAGTGGTCAAGGTGGGCAGAGTCGGGGCGGCGTTGGGTTGGATTGATTCAATCGGTGTTTTGTCATTTTGCCGATGGGGCTTGTAGCTACATGTAATAGTAATGCTAAACAATTGGCCGAACAACGATGATTCATGAAATAGCCTTTGGAATAGATTTGCGTCTTCAAAAATGTGTTCATGGCAGCAAGAAAGGATGATTTAGCACTGCGTCCCTGTTCCTGGCGGTTTTTGTTCTTGCTTTTTACACGCAAAATACCGTCGATCCGAGGGATTCTCGTTATTTTTTTCAACTGACATGCAATGGACTGGAGCCTAATGGTACTCACAGTAGTAATGGAAGTGGCTCAAGAGCTTAAATAGGCTGTGTTGAATTGGGGATCTCTAGCTGCCAATATACCTACTTTACCTAAGCTGAGGGAGAGATATGCTTAACGGAGAAATAAGGTAGAAAAGAGAACAACTTTACCTGATGCCTCGCAGTAATGTGTGAAGACCCTCGTTGTGCGGCCACGTAACCCGCGGAAAGAGCAATAAGTGTCAAACTAAATGTTTCTTTTCCTGCCCAAATAGATGCAGACAGTACCATCCAAATCTCGAATGCTCATTACCTGACTGGATATCTCACTCTAGGATTTTGTTGTCTTCCACTGTATCTGCACCTTTCGCAACACCTCGCTAGATGAGATCGACTGCAGATCGAGAGTCGAGGGCCGAAGGCGAAGGAGAAGGGAGAACAAGTGGGAGGGAGAACGTCAGGTGAGTATAGAATGTCGATGTGAGTCGTGGTCATGTCTCTGTCCCTGTCTCTCATTTTCTTGCCAGCATAGACCAGATCGTATGCAAAGTGTCAAGTCTGACCTCCATTGCAATGCAGCTATCCCGTCCATCGAAAGCCACCTAGAACAAATCCTCCGCACGCTTTCTCGCGCGCCCCTTGATGCGGCCGTCGAACAAGTCCCTGCCTCCGTTCGGCGCCTCAGACCTGCCATTGCCGTTGCCGCCTCCGGCTCTGTGAGGGAAAAGCTCCTTAGCCAAGTTCGCGCCGCGTTCTCTGTTGTTGTTGTTGTTGTTACTTTCGCTTGCACCGAGAATAGAAAAGCCGGGCTCTGCCTTGCCTGCTCCGGCGCCCTTGAAGCTGAAGCCTTGATCCTTGTTGCTCGATGACTGATGGTCGCTTTCGCGCAAGCGGCCGTTGCTACTGCTGTTCTTGCCGCTGCTCTGTGGACCACCGGAGACACGCGCGAAGAGGTCGCGACCTGCGTTAGCTCCAGCAGCATCGGTGGTTTTGGGTTTGCGTCCAGCTCTGCTGGGTCCTGGGTATGTATAAGTGTCAAATTCGTAAGCGCCGTCTAAATTGTACTGACCGATAGCTGTGGCGACCTCGTCCACGTTGATGTCTCTTGCCTCCTGTCGGCGATGCTGCGCCTTGTCTGGGAAAAGCTCTCTGCTGCCATTGGTGGTGCGGTCGGGGAAGAGGTCGGTTTCGTTGCCGTTGGCGGGTGCATGTTGCTTCCGAGGTGCCTCTGGGGCGCGACCGTCAGCTTTGAGGCTTGAGGTTGTGCCGCGGGCCGGGAAGAGTTCTTTGCTGCGCTCGATGCGGGCGTCTTGGTTTTCGCGATTGAGGCGGAGGCGCGGTGGGGTGGCGGACCGGTGTCTGGCGGTGCGACGGTAGGGTTGCTCTTCGGAGAAGCCGTAGCGACCGTCTCCGTCACGGTCGGGAGAGGCGCTTCTGTCTCTGATGTGATCGCTGCGTAGCCTACCGTTGTCTCTATTGGCGAACAGATCCCCGCCCTGTCTGGTTTTCTTCTTCTGGTCGTAGCTGCTGGCCGAAGAGTGGCTGACTGGACGAGCTGCTGTCTGTGGTACGGACGGTGCGTCGTCGTATAAGTCGACGTTGAAGGGTACCGACTGCTCTGAGCCGCGCCTGTGAGAGAGCTCGTCCTCGGACAGTCGACGGGTTCTCTTGAATCGCGGACCGTGTTCTCTGATATTCTTCCTCTTTCGCGGTCTGCTGTCTGGGTCGTAGTCGGGGTTCATGAGGTAGAACCTGCTCCTGTCCTTTGCTCCAGGCGCCTTGACATCTGCCTCAATAGCCATGCGCGCCTGCAATTGCACTCCTCCAAGCGCCTCCAGAGGCTTCACGGCGCGCAGTCTCAGCGGCTCATTCTCATCTTCCGCCGAAAGCGCAGCCAGCGCATCCGCCGCAGCATCTTCTGTGTCGTAGATCAAATTCGCGCTCGTGTCGTCGATCCATTGTAGTCTCCGGTAGAAGTCACTGTTGTAGACTTCGCGCACGCCCTCCTCGATCTTCCTGGTTGTCAGGTCGTCGAGCCCGCGCAGGTGCACTTTGACGGGCACAATCGCGTTCGGATCCACCTCTCCCTCTTCAGGCGCCTGCTCGACTCCATTCATGGCATCGTACTGCGCTGCCTCTTGCGCCTGTTGCTGTGCGCGCGCGTTGATCGCCTCGGCTTCGGCTTGCATGCGTGCGACTTCTGGGTCGATCTCCATATCGATGTTCATGTCGATGTCCATATCGGCGTCGGTCGCCATGCTGGCGGTTCGTGTCGATTGACTGGAGGGAGAATGGAGGTGGTAACCAAGACAAAGGTGGGCAGAGGTCGGTGTTGTAGACTGTGAGGTCACTAACACTTTGTAACTAGTGAGAGCGGCTAGAGGTTGGCAAACATATGAGACTATGCCGTAAAGCAATCACGCGCAAGAGAAACCGTGCTATAGCACATGCGAAAGGGAACAAGTTGTGACAATTGGTAACAATGAGGGTGTGATGGTGATGTCGGCTTCTCATAAGTTCAGCTGCTAGACAGTTAGGCCGCCCGCATGCAACCCTGAAAGTGACTCGAGACAGAAACGGACATGCGACAATCCTGGAATAATCACATGATTACACCTTGGATTGAAACTCGTTGCTGTTCATGTATCTATTCATCCGACTTGACTTTTACTATGGTATCTCTAGTACGACCTCGCAGTAGTATCAATTCATCGCAATGCGTAGTTCCGACAGCTATCCGATGTGTGACGCAAGCCGGCGGGCTGCCATTGGGATCCGACGCTTGCTATAACTAGTAAGATCATTGAACTCGCTGCGTTCATGGAGGCAAATCATTCAAGCCCATGCGTATCACATGAAAGGGCTTCACGTTCCGCTGGCTTCTCTGTAGAAGCTTAGAGACTTGTTGGCACCCGCAGTCACGAAGAGCTCGTTCCTGTCAATCGCATTAGCACATGTGGCCCATATCTTATGCGCCTGGATTTGTATCATACCTCGCGCTGGCGGCTTTCGGAAGCCACTTGACAGCCCAGAGACACTTCTCACTCTCTGTCTGTGTTGCCACGCACTCTCGTCTTTCGAACGACCAGATTTTCGCTTTGCCGTCGTATGATCTGGCTCGAAAGTTAGTGGGATTGTCTCTTCAAAAGCCACTCTCTCCAAAGGACACGAACCCGCTCAGCAGATACTCTCCACTCCAGTTCCAGCTCAAGCTCATGATCCAGCTCGAATGCCCAGTCAAGTTCTCGACTTGCTCTCCCGACGTCGTGTCGTAGATGGCGATGATCTGTGCATCACCGGCGGCCGCGAGGTACTTATTGGCAGGGCTGAAGGCGACAGCTCGTACGGGCTTGACCAGTCCACTGAGGGAGTGTGCCATCTTGCGTGTAGTGTTGTTGAAGATGTAGATGCTGCCGTTCTGGTGGCCTGAAGCAGTCATTTCACCATTGGGAGACTGTTGAGCATGATCAGTATTGTGGTGCATGGTCTAAATTCGCAGGCAACGTACAATGTCAACACAGGTGCCAAAGCTGCCTTTCGTCTCGAATTGGGCAAGCGTTTGTGCCGCTTTCACTTCCTCGTTGATCTTCGTCGTGTCGTAGACATTGACCCTTCCATCGTGGGTTGTGGTAGCCAGAAACTTGCCCTCCGGACTGATAGCCAACGCCCAGTGTTCGCCTGCTTTTTCGCCTGGGAACAGTGTCAGAGATCCGGACTTTTCAATGATTGACGTATAACAAAAATCAGGCACGTACCTTTGATGCAGCCCTTCTCAGCCCACGTTCCATCCTCACTCGCGGCCCAGAGCTTCACATCACCTTCAAAGCCTACGCTTGCAAGGACGCCACCCTCGCTGGCAGCGCAGACATGGTGGCAGCCAAGGGAGTGCGCCTTTTCGAGAACCTGTACCTCCGGGAAAGGATTCTCTTCAGTGGCATTTTCTGGATTAAAGTTGCTTCCAGATGCTGTTGAGTGGATTCTGATCGACGACGAGCCAGACGCGGAGATGAGTTGTGTGGGAGTGGCCGCGAGAGAAAAGATGTCTGTCGGATGTGCCTGGGCGATCGTGTGTGTTTGGAGATATTGTTTTGACATGGTTGCGGTAGCTTTCCAGCTTTGATTTTCTCCCTTTCCGTTTGGAAATGTTTTGATGTCAGGCGTTTGGATTCAATCGTGTGGTGACGTTTTGGACATGCGGACTTTTTGGAGCTTTCGCGGGGAGACTTTGGACTTTTGATGAATCCATATTCACGTCCAGATCGCGGTGTCACATGAATACCTCTAATAGCTACAGATAAATACAGGGTTTTGTACAGTAATTCAACACAAGCTGCTCTGCTGAGATGCAGAACAAATGCCCTTTCCGAAAACGCCATCGCTATGCCCAAACAAATCCAGCCACGTCTTCCGCCTCTACTTCTTCTCCTGCTCGGTCTTGTCCTTCATCGTCTGCTTGCTCATGGGCTCCTTGCCGTTCGCCCTGAGCTGCTCGTTGATCTCCTCGAGCTTGTCGAGCCTTTGCTCCTCAAGAGAGGCCTTGGTCTGGAAGTTTGTACCGAACCAACGCTTAATGCTCTGCACACAATACGGGCACAGCACGTGAGCGCGCTTCAACTGGCCGCAAGCGCTGCACTTGTTGAGCGCAGTGACATCTTTCAGACCTTTACCGGCCATCTGCCTGTGTCTCTTCTTCCTGTATGCTGTGTCAGTAGCTGTCTTCCTTGGATTGTCCGCTATTGGGGAGCGCTACATGTGACTGGTCTTCTTTTTAGGCACGGCCTTGAGGATTCCCTCCCATAGTGTGTCGAGGATTCCAGGGATCGGAAGGAAGGCGGCAGGCAGGATGGCAGTTCGCAATTGCGAAAAGGTCGGGATGCGGTTGACGATAGTTCCAGTGGTCTGCTGAGGGAACAGCGATGCGCGGGCGACGGGCAGGAAAGCGGCGAGAAATGAGCGCGAGGGCGCAGCTGAGAGGGCGGCCATGATGAGTGGTATGCGGAGTGCTGAGTCGAGGTGTCGCGATCAATGGTAACAATCACTTTCCTGCACCAAGCTTCCAGTCGCGCGGACATCCAAAGACGAAGAGAGGCTTGTTCGGGGATGGCGGCGGACGGCTTGCCGAGAACTAGCGCCTGCCCCCTTTCAGTGGAGAGAGAGAGCGCGAGCCAGGAGCCAGCCTGAACCCTTCCTGGGGGCTCTAACTAAGCTACACCACTACTCCGACGACCACTCCAACTCCCTCGTCTCAACCCATTGCAACCCTCACTCGCCCAGTGCATTTCCCGTGACTCGCCGCGCACACCGACCCATTGACACCACCACCTCCCACCGACCGCCACTCTCGTTAATCCATACCGCCGCCCATATCGAGGCAGCCAACGCCGAGCCGAAACCCCCCAGATCCAGATACCCCATTGAAACATCCTCACATACCGCCAACATGTCCCACGCCACTCCCCAGCAGCAGCAGCAGCCTGCGCAGAGTGTCTTCCCTAAGAGCCACGTCGGTTTCGACAGCATCACCACCCAGATCGAGAAGAAGCTCCTGAAGCGCGGTTTCCAGTTCAATGTTATTTGCGTTGGTAAGTCGGACAAAATATTTGAGGCAATGCCATTTTGTGGACAACGAACAGCGCGTGCTGAATGGAGAGTGGATATCGTGCATGCGCCGCATTCTTGATCCTGCTCAGAACCAATTCAAAGAAAGATCAATTGCACAATCCACTACCGAAAGACAAGCGCATGCTGCGCACACAAGGAAACATCGCCTCTACACACATGACAGCACGCTGACAACCCTCCCACAGGCCAGACCGGTCTCGGCAAGTCTACTCTGATCAACACCATCTTCGCCTCCAACCTCGTCAAGTCTAAGGGTCGCCTGTCACCAACCGAGCCTATCAGGCAGACCAGCGAGATCCAGGCTGTCACCCACGTCGTTGAGGAGAATGGCGTGAGACTGCGCTTGAACATTGTTGACACTCCCGGTTACGGCGACCTCGTTAACAACGACCGTTGCTGGGATCCCATTGTCAAGTACATCAAGGACCAACACTCGGCCTACCTGAGGAAGGAACTGACCGCCCAGCGTGAGCGGTATGTATTGTTCGGCTCAAGTAATATCCGCGCCAGTCACTGACATCTGCGTAGCTACATCCAGGACACCCGCATCCACTGCTGTCTCTACTTCATCTCACCGTCAGGCCACGGCCTCAAGCCTATTGACATTGTTGTTCTCAAGAAGCTGAGCGAGACTGTCAACGTTGTTCCAGTCATCGCCAAGGCCGATTCTCTGACGCTTGAGGAGCGCCAGCAGTTCAAGGACCGCATCAAGGAGGAGTTCGCCTTCCACAACATCAGGATGTACCCGTACGAGAACGAAGAGAACGACTCGGAGGAGGCTGCTATGAACGCTCAGATCAAGTCCATCATTCCCTTCGCTGTCGTCGGCTCTGAGAACACCATCAACATTGACGGGTGAGTGGTGTTGAGATTGCGTCCAAAGAACTCTGAAGGACACCAGCTAACCCGAGGTCAGCCGCAACGTTCCCGCCCGCCAGAACCGCTGGGGCACCATCAATGTCGAGGATGAGAGGCACTGCGAATTCGTGTACCTGCGTGACTTCCTTACACGTACCCACCTTCAGGACCTCATCGAAACCACAAGCCAGATCCACTACGAGGGTGAGCTCCACTTCCCACTTCCAATTCTTGACACAGCAACTGACAAATAATCCCAGGCTTCCGCGCCAAGCAGCTCCTCGCCCTCAAGGAGTCGTCCGCACAGATGGGCGGCTCTCGTCCCATCTCTCCCTCCGCCGAGCGCGAGCTCTCGCGAGGCAGCGGCATCCCCGGTAGTGCCGGCGGCAACCGCATGACCATGAACGGGTACTAGAAAACAAACAATTCTCTGCTCATCCCCCATAACAGTCTTATAATCGAGCAGAGACTTTAATTCTTCTACCTTCACCCAAACCAAATTCTACAATCTTAATCAGCCCGAAAGCTTACACTTTGATAACCCGAAGTGACTGAAAGACTGACATTTCTTCTGCTTGATTGCTTTTAGCGCCTCGACTGCCCCTTTGATGAAATTCGGCATTCCGGGCCACTCGCGCGGGTTCGCTAGCCAGGGCTGAGAGCTGTCTCCTTGTCACACGGTCGGCGATACTGACAGGCGTCATGAAAAGGGCGAGCCTGCGCGTGCGGAACGAGAGGTCTGATCGGTCTGCGCTGAGTGTCTTCCGGGGCCCCTTTGCTTAAGAATCGGTTTCTCTTTTTCTTTTCTTCTTTTTCGAGCGATGGGATTGCACACAGGGTGAGAGTGGAAGTTGCGAGGAGGGATTGGAAGCGATTGTGATACCATTGGCTTTTCTTCCAAGGAGTTGCCTTTTTCTCCTTTTTTGCTTTGGAAGTTCGAGATCGTTCGAGCTTTGGGGTTTCCATGTTTCAATAAGTTTGCTGTTGCTTAGTACTACTACTGCTGAATACTTGGCTCTCTCTTTGCCGCCTTACCCTCTACTGTGTATACTACCATAGTTCAAATCGTGGAAGACATCTGACATCGGAACCCTTGCCTTTCCCTCCGGCCCGTCCCATCATCTGTCGAAAACATCCTCGATGCTCGACACTTGGGGATGGACAGCGATTGTGCCATGTCGGGTACCTATTGACAACCTTTGCAACACATTGACTAATTAAGCGAGAACCGGGTTCGAAGTTTCAACGGTCTCAGTCATGACATTGTCGTAGTACCAGCGACATTGATAGGTTGAGAGACCTCCGTTGCCAGTGAGAGAGCAGTGTTCATTCTCCGGCGCCTCAATGGGAGTCATGTAAGTTCAGGACGGTGCCAGCGGCATTGGTAGATTAGAAAAGGTTCTGCGCCAGAGAGAGAGTGGCCTTCAGAATCTGGTATCTCGAAGGAGGTTCTGTGAATCCATGGTGGTATCAGCGACTTTGGTCGATCGAAAAAAAGTCCTATGCCAGTGAGAGATAGCAATCTTCGAACTCCGGTGTCCCAGAGGGGATTTTGCGGTTTTGTGGTGGTATCGGCGACTTTGTTGTATTGGATTTAAGACCATTCCAGGGAGAGAGCAGTCCGGAGGAACAAGTTTGCTCACAACATCACGAGGCTACCCAAACGGATTGCTGATACCTGCAGTTGGTTCGCTACCCTGAAGTTTGCCAGCTGGGAGTTCGCTACATCCACCCGTGCGTACTGCTAGCACCTTTCGCACGCATAAAGGGAAATCTTTCCTCGCCTTTAAACGAACAGAACCAAACAAGACATCACCCCCCTTCTATAAAGACCGGTGAGGTGCGCTTCAGTTGCAGTAGCAGTAGTGTTTCGAGGAGTAATGTCGAGGCCTACCATTATCCATAACCCGCAGGAGTTTATGAGGATTGCGTTAGGATAGAGTTGTATGTTTGGTTCTCTAGGTGTTTCTTTTGTTAAGGCGGGCGTCTTAGGCCGTATCCTAAGTAGGTAGCGATAATGAGATGTTTTTATGCTTTTATTGATATCATAATACCGTACGGCGAAGTGAGGTTTGCGGTAGAACATAAGTTCGGGTAGCCTAAAGTTATAATAGATGATTCGGCCGGCCACTCGTGTTGAGCAGCCTACCGGAGGCGTCCGCGTCCGGGGCATAGACCTTGTCGCTTGTAGTGAGGCTGAGGTTGGCCATTTGGAAGCGATATGTTTGCTAGGTACTGCTTTGCGACAAAGCCGTGAGCCGGACCACTCTCTGCCTTCAGAATCGTCTCAGAATTCGCTCACTCACTCGCTCACTCACCCCTCGCATGCCTTGCTCGAGACAGCCGACCTCTTCACGCCGCTGAGCTCTTCACAGGTGTCATAGCAAGCGGTCGAAATGTGTGTTCATGGCTAGTATGGGTGGGTTCGGGGACAATATTGATGGCATGGGCATTCAAGTGCGCTGTTTCTCCAGCACTGTCGCAAGCCATTGGACGGTGTCTCAATGGCTCACAGGGTGAAGTTGAGGAAGGGATCGGGAGGTATGAGCACAGAAGAACACGGATCTTGCTGCGTCCCATCAAGCCGTGGAACTGCATCTCAATGGCTCACGTGAGTGAGTTCAAGTAGAGATCGGATGGTATAAGCACAGAAGACCAAGAATTCTCCGGCATCGTGGTGGTAGCGAACTGATTAGACCATTAGCTTAATCGCTCAAAGGCATCACAGCTCTCGCATGCAAACCATCGTGCCCGCGCTTTCTCGGCTCCATGCAGTCGTCCTTCCGGACCAACCTCCTGTTTTTCAATGGCTCGGAGGATTTCCTGATGACGCTGTGCGACTTTGAGCAACAGACCACGCTATCCGTTCGCCAAGATAATCTCGACAAGCATCCGTGGCACAGTCCGTCCATCCATCGTATGCGGGGAACAAGAAACAATTAGGAAGAACTCCCAGACCACGGACGACTTCCTGTTATCGTCGACGGTCGGGATCATCTCCAGTCGTGTGGGGAACAACCACGTGAGCCCATGACATCGTGAGTCGTACACTTCCTGCAGCAGCCGGCTGCACGACAGAGAAACGAGGTCGCAGCCGGGTATTTTAGACTTCTACCTCGCTTGAAGTCAGCTTAAACTCGGCGTTCGTCGACCCGACCGGGCAAAGATCAGGTTTTGCGTGGAGAAGAATGGAGAGCCCTCGATCTACGACATCTTGGCGGACCACATCCCCGCACCATGTGGAGCCGATGGCCATTGATGGAGTGGAAGAGACATGGAGAGCTGATATATATATTGTCCGTGGGGGCAGTGCGATAGTGCTGGAGGTTGCTTCCATCGACCCATCACGCTTCTGTCTCAGACATCATGGTAGCGTTCACAATGAGATCAATCGCCTGTGCTGCTGCGGTTGCAGTCACTTCGGCGAGTGCTGCGGTTCTGACACCGCATCCGCGGGACATGACATTTCTTCCTCGACGAGCGGAGAACACTTCGACTTCGGGATGGCCGTATGGACCTTTCAACACCGATGGTCGCAATATCGTTGACTCGAACGGTGACGCCGTCACTTGGACCGGTATCAACTGGCCCGGATCTGGTAAGATAACAGCTCATCACAGGTTTGAACTTGACTGACGACGACTAGGCGAGACGATGATTCCGGAAGGACTGGAGTGGCAATCTGTTGAGGACATCGTTGACAGGATGGCAAGCGTTGGATTCAACTTTGTTCGACTGTAAGTTGTTCCGCCACGACAAATTGAGACTCATACTTACACGGCTGTAGGACCTACGCTATCGAGATGATCGATCAAGTCTACGATCGTGAGGGAATGGACGTTCCTCTCGAGGTCGCCATGATCAACGGCTTGGGCTACGTCAATGGAACCAAGGTCACCAAGGAGATCATTGAGAAAAACCCCGGCTGGACCAAGGACACGACTCGCTTCGAGATCTGGAATGCAATCACCACCGCCGCTGCGGCAAAGGATATTTTTGTCCACCCTGATGTCCACATCCACAAAGCAAAGTGGTGCTGCAGCTCTACCGGTAAGTGTCTGCCAACGTAATAACTCTCGTGTCATCCACTAACCACCATCGACAGACGGCAACTCCTGGTTCGGCGACCTCGAATTCGACATCGAGAACTGGCACAGAGGTCTTCGCTACGTCGCAGACTGGGCCAAAGGTCACTCCAACGTCGTCTCGATGTCCCTCCGCAACGAACTCCGCCGCTCCCTCAATGATACTGAGCTCGGCTACAACTGGCCCAACCTCGTCGGCAACAACACCGCCGCTACAGACGCCATCCACGAAGTGAACCCTGACATCCTCGTCTCCTGGTCCGGCATGCAATTCGACCAAGACCTCTCCGCCGTGACTTCGGGCTTGAACTTGAACATCGCACCTTGCTACAAGTGCGATGCCATCCGCGACGGCTATCGCCTGGACCCCATCGTCTTCGACCTTGACGAGCACCCTTGGGCGAACAAGGTCTTCTACGAATTGCACATGTACTCCATGTCCGAGGACCAAGACACGGGTGACTGCGACATCATCAAAGCTCAGCTGTACCGCAATGGCTTCAATGCCCTCGGCATCAACAAGCCCGAAGCTTGCGACATCATCGACGACTGTCCCGATGCCGTGCGCGAGGTGCCGGTTGTCATGACCGAGTTCGGCTGGGCGCAGGACTCGACCCTGCTCAATGACACACTGATGAACTGCATCAAGGATTTCACTCTGGAGCACGATATCAGCTGGGCGGTTTGGTCGATGGCGGGCTCTTACAGAATTCGTTCCGGAGGCCAGGGTGTTGATGACACTTGGGCGCTGTTGAACTATGAATGGGATGACTGGAGGTATCCCGAGGGCATCGAGGAGTACTGGCAGCCGTGGATCGAGGAGATGCACAAGTCTGACTGAAGGCCACAGCTCGTCTAGCTTACAAATTAGTATGTGCAGTTCATATCCAGGGCATCAGAGTGTCTGCATATGCATGCATCGCGCACGTCCTTGTACGCCGAACATGGATCGTGTCTTTCGACATGCGAATCGCGTTCGGCCATCTTTGCAAAGCCCTCGAAGAAGTATGCGCGGTATATTTTGGGGTAATTGTAAAGCTGTTGACCGTAAAACTGCCGCATTTTTACTCCAATGTCATGCTTAGTGTTCAAGTGTTCGATGATGGCATGGACTCGTTTCAGGAACGGGAACAGATCGAGAGTGCAGACTGCTCCATTTCCGATGGATTAGTTGTCATCAGACAGTGCGTAGACGAGAGGGTGGGTTTAATCTTTGTGCTTTCCTCGAAGTGAACGATGCAAGGCGTGAGCTTTTGTAGTCGCGCGTCGGTGGCCTCGTCTGTCTTTTTGGGGGCGTTTCATGCATTTGGAGAGAAATTTTGGAGTAAGCATTCTAGTGGCGCAGGAGGCGAGGGCGATGCATCTTGTTTGTCCAGCGTGTGCTCCAAGTGTGTTGTCCAAGAAGAGAATGCATACCTACTCGAGTGAAGTGGATCTAAAGCCAGTCTAAGGCGGCAGCCTTGGCATTGCCGCTTTCAGGAGGTCAACAGCGGCGACATCGTAACAATTGCCATTCGACACAACGTGCCATTGATGATCAGACACACGTGCAGATACTCGCCTTCGATATAGGCAGTCAAGTCATGCCGCCTGGTGTAACGTCCCGTCGCGCACAGGATGACACGTCGATTCTTGGTCACTCACAATGGATGCTAGTCCTCGGCATACTCCTCGCACTCCGTATCACTAACGCATTGAGCATCAAAACGTTCTTTCAGCCTGATGAGTACTTTCAGTCTTTAGAGCCCGCATGGCAGATCGCGTTCGGTGCCGACAGTGGCGCTTGGATCACCTGGGTAGGTCAATTATTTCCATTGAATGCACTATCCGGTTCCTAATTCTGGCATAGGAATGGCGAGAAGGGCTGCGTACGGCTCTCCATCCGTGGATCTTCGCAGTCGTGTACAAAATCACGGATGCGATATCAACATTGGAAGGAGCTACCCAGGCCGCAGGAGCGCAGGATATGCTTATCGCGCCCAAGATCGTTCAGGCACTTTTTGCGGCCGCTATGGACTTCTACACCTGGAAGCTAGGACGGAAAGTCTATGGTACAGAAAGTGATGCGGCAATGGCGGCAGTGCGTATGATGTGTCCTGAAACCAACAGATGGAGACTAACAACATCACCAACAGCTTGCGCTGACAGCTCTCAGTCCGTGGCAGTGGTACACTTCCACGCGAACATTCGCCAATTCATTCGAAACTACCCTGACGATCATGGCTCTTAGCTGGTGGCCATGGACCTGGTTCATAGAGGCACCTGCTAGCGATGGCATGCAAATGAACGTCCTCGACGATGGGCCCTCCCTCGAGTAGGTGGCAATCCACTGTGCCCGAAGCTTTCCGGCGTTGACCTTCCTACAGACTTCGTGATTTCTTGCAAGACACCAAATTGGATGCCACATCAAGGCCTTCCAGTTCTTCATCGAGTCAAGGTGGCGGGAGCAGTCTTTTGACTCCGTCTTCTCACGGCTCGCGGCTTAACGCTGCCCTTGCAGCAGCGGCGATCGCTTGCATGCTTCGGCCGACGAACATCATCATTTGGATGACTATTTCTTGCTCCACTATGCTACACTACAGCAACATTGCCAGGTCCGCGAAGCTTGTACAGAGTGCGCTGATTGTTGGGTGCGTTCAAAACATGTCTACACAAATCTCATGTCAAAATCTAACGAATTTTAAGCGCCGTCGTCCTTGCTGTAACCCTTTTGATCGATCAAAGCTTCTATGGAACATTGACAGTACCGCCGGTTCGGTTCCTCTACCTCAACATAATGCAAGACCTTGCAGTTTTTTACGGACGCAACAGAGTCGACTACTACTTCACAGAAGGCCTGCCGCTGCTCCTCACAACAGCGCTTCCATTTGCGGCAATTGGCTTGTGGTCGGCTCTTAGACCTGGTCCCGATCGCCCACAGTTTCCAGGATACGTACAACGACAGACGCTTCACGTCCTAGCGCTCGTGGTCGTCACCACTGTGCTCGCTTTCAGCATGATCGCTCACAAAGAGATGCGCTTCATCTACCCTCTGTTGCCAGTCCTACATGTCCTTGCCGCAAAGCCGCTTGCACATTTCTTCTGGCCATTTCCCATGCCAAGGTCATACTTCCGACTAGGTCTTCTGGTACTCGGGCTGGCTGCCAACGTGTACATTGCAGCTTATGTCAGCACCATCCATCAACGCGGCGTCATTGATGTGATGCACTACTTGCGGCACGAGGCTGAGAACGAAAGCGGAGTCAGGAACACTACAGTCGGATTTCTCATGCCATGTCACAGCACACCCTGGAGAAGCCATTTTGTGCACCCCGAGATCGACGCCTGGGCTTTGACCTGCGAGCCGCCCATCAACGTTGCGTGTGAGGACAGGTCAAGCTACCTGGACGAAGCAGACGTATTCTACAGGGATCCAAAAAGCTGGATGGACAAGAACATGGCCGACCGCAAGACCATATCACAATCGGCCAAAGCTGGCACTATTCACAGCATTGACAATCTTCGCAGACCTTGGCCGGAGTTTCTGGTCTTCTTTGAGCATCTAGAGCCCGTAATAAACGTGGAACTGGAGGGTACGAGGTACGAGGAGTGCTGGCGTGGATTCAACACGCATTGGCATGACGATGGGCGCAGGAAGGGAGACGTCGTGGTGCGGTGCCTGCGGGAATAACGGACAAACCCAAGTCCAAGCTTCGATCTGGCAGAGCCGTCAAGCATGATGAGCCGCACTCAAAATCCGTCGACTATACAGCCCTACAATAGCAGATCCAATGAACCAGTTGGCGCAAACAGGCAGCCACGCAAGCCTCCGTTCCTCAATCGCCAGCACAGCCTCACCGCAAGCAACCCAATGCAGCGCCGGGAGTCGGCTTCGAGTAGGCTTGGAGAAGAAGGCCATCGCAATATCGCTGCACGTCAGGCCTGTTCGATGTGGCTGTGTATCTCGCGGTAGCGGTATGTGGTACTAACGGTAGGGCGGCTGGACTGCGCGTCCCGTCGTGAAGGATTCCGGGCTGTGCAAGGCACCGCACCATGCGCGTGTTTCATAGTGCTTCTTCTCTTCCGTGGCAGGGCGGCACGGTGGGTTTGATGGTAAGATCTGAATGCTTGTGCATGTAAGGTGACGTGACGCTTTAATGATTCGTTTAGGATTGGCTTTATATGAACTATGTTTTGGCGTGACAAGTACACTTTGGCTTGACAAGTGTGTACGCTCCATTTCGTACTGTACTACCCATATGGAGTTACTCAACCTTCGGTTCAATCGACAACAATAATGGCCGGGACAAGGGTTAGTTCAGCTCGTGGGGCTAAGTTTGACAGCAACGGCGCTTGCAGACAATAATTCCACCAACGCTGACGACGAATGCGATCATTCCACTGCTGCTGCGGAACTACCTACCTTGCAAGGTAGCTCTCGAGCATACAATCTGTGCGTGCCGAAATAATTGCATGAGCTGATGGAAGCGATGTGGATGATTGGCAATACATGCATGCACTTTGATTGCCTGACCTCGGTGGTGGTGGTCTGCCGCCAGAGGGCTGAGTAACCGATAGTCAAGCGCCGGGAAGTTCCCGTGAGGCGCAGCCCTTCACTTCACGTCCTGCCGTCACGTTACCTTGTCTGCGCGCTGCCAGTCTCCCATGCTAGTAGGGTTAGGCTGCGATCCTTCGTGCGACAGAGACGTCGACGAGCAGTCACAGCAGCAGACCGCACGGCGCATCTGTGACTGCGACTCGACTGCGCCCGCCTCCACCCAAATCTGCCGCCCTAGCGCTCATTATTCACTGGCCCAAACCTTTTGCTGCCTTGGCCTGCCCTGCCCGCCCTGCTGCTGCTCACTACCCCAAGCTCACCCCAAGCTGCCAACATTGAACCTTCGCGCGCGCAGCTCGCGTGTTCCCAAAACGCTCCCAGGATAGCATCAGCCTCGCACCCTCGTCCGATCACCCGTCTGCGCTGCACAAACCATGGACTCGAACGCGCGAGGCCGCTCGCCCTCGGCCGGCAATGCCTCTCATTTAAGACACACGCCCTCCGCCTCGCCGCATCCGCATCCGCCTTACAATCAATCGTTCGCCGATACCAGCCTGCTGTCCGCCGACTCTTTCACAGCCCTGAACAACACTGCACACTCGGCACACTTCGCCGACCCCAGCTTCACCCAAGGCTTCCAGCAACAGCAGGACTATACCCTCGGACAGTACAACGGCTTCCAAGCGCAGCAACAACCGCCCAACCTGTCTTCCCAGACCAACGACGTGTCAAATCACACCTTCCTCCAATCCGCAAACGGCGGCGACAACTCCTACGGCTTCAACCAGCCCGCGCAGTCCAACAATCACCTCTCGCCTGGCACGAGCAGTCACAATACGCCGTCTCCAGGCGCAAACGTCAACAACTTCGCCGGCTTTGATTTCAATCAGACCACCTTCGATCAGAACAGCTCTTTGGACCCCGCGCTCCTCGACCCTAACGGTCTTGACCTTCTTCAGCCGCAGCTGGATAGCTCACTCGACCCTATGGCTACCACTACCATGCAGTCGCATAATCCGACTCCTCCACACCTCTTCCCCGAAGTCTCGCACAGACAGTCAATCAGTCCGAGCCCGCACGCTTCACCACACATCCAGCAAGCATCGTTCCACAACAATAGTATGAGCAGGCCACGTGGGACATCCGAGTCGCTTGACCCATCAAGCGCGGCGTATCCCCAAGGAAATGGGAATGAATGGCTCGGCATGGGTGGTTACAGAGCACACCAGAGGTCTCCCTCGGATCAGCTGTCGGACATTTCCTCGGCGCACAACTCTCCTTATCTGCAGACATTGGATAGCTTCGATCATTCTTCGCCCATGCTGAACCCGTCTGCGGATCCCAGTTTTAACGATGGTCTTGGTCTTGGACATTTCAGCTTGAACGACCCTCAAAATGCAGCTCAGAATTTCTACAGCCCTGGACACAGCCCGGCTATATCACCAAGGCTCATGCCACAGCAAAATGAATTGCCTGCCTTCACCGCGGATAACAACTTTGGTATGGTGCCAGCCATGAGCGGGCAATTCGGACAGCCTAACGACGGGCCGGAAATGTTTCCCAGCTACGGCCACGACTCGTTCCCCGCCTACGGTCACAATCAGCCTACTAGTCCCAGCGACTTGGGCGCCGCAGACCAGATGAGCCCTCCAGAAATTAGCATCGACTACGCGCCACCTGCAAAAGACAATCATGTGAACCGTCCGTCTAGGAGTATCGCCGATGGAGAAACACTGAGTCCGCCAATCAGACGTAAGCTTGACCAAACGCGAGAGTGGCTTTTATGTTTCGCATGCTGATTACAACTAGATCAAAGTCGCAATCGTACTCGCGCAAAGTCCGACTCCCATGCGGGCTCTCGGCCGATGACTCCTTCACAAGCTGGACGTGGACGCTCGCCCTCTTTGCAGCCACCACTGTCGAGTGGCTCCCTGGCTCCTTATGATGACAAGTCAATATCTTCTCGATCTTCATCTCCTGCCAGAGGTCGCAACGGCTCGCTCTCATCTCGTAATGGTCGCAGCTCCAGCAATGCCTCGGACCAGCGAGATTACATTCTTGACCTTGCTAATCCTGAGCGGACGCCATCCAATGGTGCGGAGAGCCGCAGACAACAGAAGCACCCAGCTACTTTCCAGTGTACTCTCTGTCCTAAGCGATTCACAAGAGCCTACAACCTACGCTCTCATCTCCGAACACACACGGATGAGCGGCCTTTCGTTTGCACGGTTTGCGGCAAAGCATTCGCCCGCCAACACGACCGCAAGCGTCATGAGGGTCTGCACTCTGGTGAGAAGAAGTTCGTTTGTCGCGGCACTCTTCAGAGTAGCGCAAGCTGGGGCTGTGGTCGCAGGTTTGCTCGCGCAGATGCCTTGGGCCGACACTTCAGGTCGGAAGCTGGTCGTGTCTGCATCAAACCATTACTGGATGAAGAGGCGGCGGAAAGACAGAAGGCATGGCTTGAAGAACAGCAGCAGGCTCAAGTTGCCGCAGGGCTGGTGGCACCACAGCCCTTGCTGGCCCAGCCACACATGGACATGATGAACAATTTCCTTCCCGCCGCTATTTTACAGCAATACCCAGCTCTCGCCGGACTCGACTGGAATTCATTGCCCCAGGGCCCACCCCCGGACGAGGAAGCTTACAGCGGGCGGAGCTCCTTCGATGCATCCAGCGGCACCGACCTTCACGACGATCTCAGCGAAAACGAGCTGGGAGCTTACCCTTCTTCAGACCCCAACATGGGTGGCATGGTCGGCGGCATGAACATGGGCCAAGCGCAAGGCTTCGGTATGCATCAGCAACAACAGCCGCCGCAAAATTTCGGCGGCCAGGCGGGAGACTACATGAACGGCTTCGAGGGCCGATGACGCGTGTGAACGATGAACGATGTGAAATGCGAGGAACATGAAGGGCTCATGTTGCTCTTTATGACTCTTTCTTTTCTTCTGCTTCTTGCTGCGGCGGCGTGTGTTCTCCAAGGGGATTCGCGTCGTATGCATGCCACGATTGTTTTGACTTTTCTTTTTTCTGGGGCGGCGAACACCTTTGGAAACATATTACCACATTCGATACCACTGCCTGTTCTTGAGGCACAAAGGCATAGAGGAGTTTCTTTCCTATTTGATTCTGATTCACTTGAGGTGGTTGACGCTTTGTGGAGGTTTGAGCATTTGTTTTCTCTACACGACGCTCTTGTCATACTTGGCCAGGTCGAGATTACATTTCGAACTGTTGTCTTCGACAAGGCTGATAGTTATCATGACAGGGTTCTTGGTTCGAGTGTCTGCTGATACACTTTCGTACATTGCAATAACATTATGATATATGATCATTTTGTGCAATATTCAATTCATTCATAGGCTTCCGTGTCAAGTCCAGTGGTCTCTACAATTCTGCAGAAAGCGGACCTCCAAATTAGTGGGCATTTTTGCTGCGGTCCCTCCCTGGAAAGCGCCTAGAGTCGACGCCCGCCTTTTCCGCAGAGAGGCACATAACTTCAGCCTCACCCTTCTGAATCTGAACAAGCGAGGCTTCTGCAGCATGGGCTGAGGTTGCAACGCCACGAGCTGATCATGCGCCAGCTCTGCGCCCTCGCGTATGCAGAAGCGGGATGGGAGCTGGCACGGGAGACAGCAGAGCAGCTCAGCCTGGCTCGTCGCTGTGGTCAGTCTGGCCACTCCCTGTTGTGACAGCTTTAGGTCTGTTTTCGCGGCTCGCTCGACGACTCTGGCCAGTTTCTTTCACAATAACTCTCGCAGCACCACTTACGCTGGACTGCGTTTGTAGCGCCCAATCCGCTACACCCATTTCGCAGACTTGTCGCAACATCTACCTACCTTGCAGGGCCTCTCTTGCGGGATCTCTTGTGCAGGAGCTTTTTTGCGAGACCTCTCTGCTGGGTCTCTCTGCTGGACCTCTCTCGTAGGACTTTCTTCGCAGCTTAGTTTTGCGTATCGCTTCGCATACAACAGCTTCTCAGAGGCAAACCATGGCGCTGGCCCAACGCGTGGGGAATGACTACAGCAATATTCACATCGAAGGTGGCCGCACTATCTTGGGTAACGTGTATGGAGAGTCGTCAGATGAGCGCACCTTGCGGACAATTCTCGACAGTCTCAGCTACGATGGAATGACAGACCGTCGAGATACTCTGGCGGAGGCCCAAGAGGGTACTTTTGACTGGACGTTCTTGGAAGGCAAGACCAGATTCCTCAAGCGGCGTCGAAAGGGCCACGAAGGAGACGAATTTGAAAATGTACAGATGAACTTCAAGACTTGGCTAGAGGCAGACGACGAGGGTCTTTTTTGTATCATGGGCAAACCTGGTTCGGGGAAGTCAACTTTCATGTATGTCCACGGTATCACGCACATGACAAGCACGAAGGCTGACGGGATACCAGGAAGTCACTCGCAATGAGCGCCGACTTAAACCGCATCCTCCATGCGTCGACGAAAGGCATGAAGCTTCTCCGGGGCGATCACTACTTCTGGATACTGGGAGGGCACGTGCAGAAATCGCTCGAAGGCCTATTAAGAGCGGTGCTGCATGCTCTCTTATTTGGACTCTCGCGGGCTGGTGACTCTGCGGACATCGGGACGATCAAACATGTGTGCCAGGCTCGATGGCAATCGATTGGCATAGACCGTGCGTGGAGCTGCAAATTGCTGAAGGAAATGATCTCGCGCCTTGTCTTGACCGCGAACGCAAGAATCTTTCTCCTCATCGATGCTCTCGACGAGTGCGATCCGCAAGATCGCCTGGGCGACCTTGCAGATGTGATCGTTTGGCTCTCGCGGCTACCAAATGTCAAGCTTTGTGTTTCGTGTCGGCCATGGACTGCGTTCACTGGCCGCTTCAAGAATGCTTCGGTCTTACATTTGGATCGGCTGACTTATCGTGACATGAAGCTGTACATCGAGAACCGGCTGATCAGCGCTGAAACAGAGGCTGATCTATGTTCCACGTTCCGCGATGGCAATTCCCTTGCTGAAGACCTCATACACAGTATTGCATTTGCAGCACAGGGCGTGTTTCTGTGGGTCGAGCTGGTGGTGAACGCGATGTGCAGTGAGATCCGCACAGGCAGTTCCGTTGAGCAACTGCGCCTGACCATGGATGGATTTCCTACGGACCTTGACGACTATTTCCAGAAGCTCATTTTTGGTCGCATTGGCACTACTCGTCCCAATGTCCCAAAGACTGCAGCTGCGCTGAAGCTGGCCATGGTAATCCAAGACGACATAAACAGGCATGATGGCAGGACGCCAAACCCAGACGACTACCGGGACTTCTGGCTGCTTAGTATTGGACATCTGAAACCTGGGTTTTCGTGGAAAGATCGAGTTGACCCACGAAAATCCGATCATGATGAGGATAAGAAGTTGCGACAGACGAAGTTGTTCCTCGAGGAGGCGTGCAAGGATCTCGTCGTAGTACACGCAAGCGGCAAATCATACAAGGTGGCCTTTCTCCACCGGACAGTCTTCGACTTCTTGCGTGATAGCTCTGCGAGTCTCACCATCAAGAAGCATGCACCGGAACATTTCTCCCATGGGGACTTCCTTGCTAAGCTTGCCAAGTTACGGTATGTTTGTCGATTGCGAGAAGCCTGGATCGACTGTCAATCGTCGTACGATATGTTTGACACAGTTTTACGCCAAGTTGAAGATGCGAACCCATCTCACACACACCAACCATGGTTCTTGGCTTGCGAAGATATGATGGTCGAGGCCTTCAGGAACCGGTGCGTATGCCTTAGTCTAGATCATGTGCTTGGTCTGTTTCGTGCAAAACGATGCGGAGAGTTAGGTCGACACGGATTCTGCAGCCAGGAGGACATGCCACATGAAGCAGGCTGCCGAGGTCCTAGTCTCCACTACGAACATCTAGATGGCGCTACAATACAACTCAAGTGGTCCGGTGCTCCAAAGGTCGCCGTCGTGGAACTGCTCAGCCAAGCGTTGGAGTACGGGTGTGATCCCAATGAATCTGCTGGACTCTACTTTCGAGGCGACTCTTGCGAGCAAACTAAATGGGAACGCTGGCTAAGTTCTGCGTATCTTGGTTTGCAACAGTCCGGTCGAGTGGGAAATGTTCCGATTATCGAGTCACTTCTGCGGCATGGCGCCAACCCGCACGCGATGCCTTGCACAACGCTCCACCGAATCGGATCCAAGTGTTTTCGGAAGTCACTGTATGATCTTCTGCAGTTCATCGTACCAGCAGATTGCCTGGCTCCACTTCGAAATCTTCTAGCCGCTTGTTCCGAGCAAAATATTCGTCACACGTTACAACTCAATCAGCGCAAAAGAGCCGTCCGGTCTTACGTGATTGCAGAGCAGAAGTTCGCCTCTCGGGTGGTTGACCGATGCCCTCGGGGATTGCAAGAAGACGAAAGAGATGGTTGGGCAAAGTCGCAATGGATCAAGTGGCAAGACCACCGAGTCACATTCCTCCGAAGCCTAACGGAGCCGGACGCCGGTGACACTGTTTGTTTGACGTGGTGGACAACCGAAAAGCCCACCGGTCTCGTCACGTGGTGTGTAGATTGCCAGAGCAGGTCGTTCGTGTGCTTCACTTGCCCCTTCCCACACATTTTGACGCCCGACGCTCCCTGTACAGATCTTTCCGACGTCCTCGCAAGACGAGCGAGCGCGCACACTTCAGTAACGGTCTTCTGGGAGACCTGTAGAGCAGAGCTGCTTGCGAGAAGGGTTTGCGAGGACCAATCCAAATTTGGCGCTGTTTACGAGTTCCTGGGGTACGCGACTGACGACCTGAACCTCGATCCAGAAGCAGCAATCTCGGTGCTCAAGGAATGGTATGCCAAGAATCCGATCGAGCCGGACGCAGAAGCAAACATCCAAGGCATGGTAGCCCTGGCCGGACTAGGTCTCGACGGACTATCGACAGATGAGCAGCAATTCACAGACGAAACGTCCACTCCCTAGGACACTGTTCTCTTGATATACTGGACCTATACAAGATATTCCCAGCCCCAGCCCCCGGGACCCAGAAACTCCGAAAACAAAACAACCCGTCAGACAGGACTACACAACCCCATCAAAGCCTCACCCTCGCCCCAATCCCCCCACCCACAAACCAAATCTCCTGCTCCCACCACCCAATCCTAACCCCAACGACAGCCTCCGCTCCCAACTTCAAACTGCCGCCCAGCGCCCTCTTGACAGCATCATACCCAACACTGCCAAAACTCCAATCAACCGGCAGTCTCGGAGTCACAATCCCGTTGCCCCATTCATCGACAGGCGGAACAGCGAAAGGCACATCGTACAGAATCTTGCCGGCCGGCTGGTGTTTGTAGATGGCAGTGGCGTTGATGGACGTGACGTACAGCGTGGTGGTGCGCAGTGGGGAGAGGAGGGTGAAAGTGGCCGAAGAGCCGATGAGGTGGAAGGTTGCGTCTTCGATGAAGTGCGGGCCCTCCTTCTTCGGCGGGTCGTCGTCTCCGTCGCCGTCTCCGTCGCCGTCCGAGGGCGGTGGATCGGAGCCGCCTAGACGGGGAGTGGGGAAGTTCACGGGGAACTTGGAGAGAGCGTAACCCAGGGCTGGTAGAGCGGGGATGGTGCCGTTGTGGGTTTGCAGGGTGAGGGTCGTGTTCCAGCCTGAGATGTATTGGCTGAGGAATTCGCGGCCTACGGCGGCGCCTTTCTTGCCGCCGAGCGTTGCTGGGTCCCAGATGGCGGTGACGGGGATGTTGGTGTTGTTTCCGGGGCCGACGTAGAGGTCTTTGACCGTTGCGTGGCCGAGAAGAGTGTTGTTGGCTAGGATGTTGATGTCGACGAAAGGGACGTTCGCCGTGTAATTGGTGGGGTTGGTCAAGTTCACCAGGGCGGAGATGGTCAGAGACGACGCGGTTGTGTCGATGATGCTCAGGTTGAAGACTTTGGGTTGGAGTTTCTCGTCGATAGCATCGCCGGAGCCTTTGCCGCCTCGCGAGATGGCTGTTACACATGGCTTAGCTATCTAATCTATATTATAGATACAGGAAAAGGAAAACGGACAGCCTGGTCATGATATCGTTAAGAATGTGGATCACCTACGTTTCACCGGCACTTCACCCTCCGCCGGGATCTTTCTGATGGCGAATGCACCCAGCGCGGTCTCGGTCTCGACGTCGACCAATGCTTTGATTTTCAAAAAGACACTCTTGTCGCCGAAGAGTAGAGCCTGCACAACATCGGTGAAGACGTCGTTGTTGGTGATGTCCAGGGGTGCTTCGTTGATGTTGGACTGGACGAGAAGAGAAGGTCCGTCGTCGTTGGCGTCAGGCGGAAGGCGGGTGCTGTTGGCCTTTTGCCACTTGTGAAGATCAAGCTTGCCGAGCTTCTTGCCCTTGTAGAAGACATTGGCATCAGCGCGAACTCGGCCAACAGAGATGTTGAAGTTCATCTCTTCAGGTAGAGCGACAACAGCCTTGATGTTGGCGCTGATACGAGGATTGGACTCGGGTTTCTTAGGATCGGCGAAAGGATCAGGTAGACCAAAGTGGGTGTCCTCGAGGGTAAAGTTCTTGATGAGTGAGCCGAAAGTGCGTCCCGGCAAGGATACAGGTACTGTGATATCCTTCATCAAGTTTGACACCCAGTCGGGTGTGTCCGTGGAAGGAGAGTCGGATCCTTGAACATAAATAGTGGTGTCCTTGCCATTCATGTATTTACCGATGATACTGTCCAGAGGCGATTCGTGTGTTTCAGGGCACGCTTTGATGAAATCGCCTGGAAGCTGACGCACGTTGCCGGTCACATTCAACTCGACATCCTGCTGAGGGTGAATTTGGATGTCATGGGTGAGAGCATCCGCGATCATGATGTGAGGTTCGTCTTTCTTGCAGTTGTCCACCAAAATTCCAAAGCCGAGAGGCGGGATTGTAAAGTCGACCGGGTAGTCGTTCTTGACTAGCAGTGCCACGTCGGCTGCCATACCTTTGCCTGACGGAATGTCAACTTCGCGGAAGTTGAGCTTCTGAATTTTGTACTTGGGCATGGTAGGGATGTCCTTGTTAGCGAACGTGATTTCCTGCAAGATCGTCTGTTCTCCGAGACTGAATATGCCGGACTTCAACGGGACGTTGGCTTTGCCTAGCACGCGCAATTGACCCAGTCGACCGTCAATCCAGTCTTTTGCTATTCTTCTGATGCCGTCCACGTCTCCAGGTTGCAAGTCACTCAAGAAGTCGATGTGTGTTTTATGGCCGTTCCTGATGTTGACTTTTATGGAAGGTACGTCCGCTGTTCCCAGCAAGACATTGCCGTATTCTGGTAGTGATACCTCAAGATCACTCTCGCCAGTCTTGATTTCTCGTGCAAACCAAGTTGCAAGCCTACCAATATTCCTGACATTCTTCTGATCGACTCTTGAAGCATCCATCATAAAGTCGCCTTGTACTCGCGCCTTTACTCCATCGGCCGTGAATGAGTCGATCGATAGGCTGGTGGGCTCAAACACAACCGCTTGCTGTGCATATTTCTCGACAATTGAAGGCGTGATGAATGCGAAGATCATGATGAGAGCGGCGACCAGGCACAATAGGAGCAGTGCCAGCAGGCTGGGCCATCTGCGTTTCGAGCCTTTGCCATCGCCACCAGTTTGGAGGGCGCGCAACAGCCCGGATGCCGAATGCTCGCGGGTCGGCTGGCTTTGTTCGGTGGCACCGGGCGATGTTTCTCGTCCGAGCAGAGGTGTGTTCTCTGATGCAGGTTCGGCTTCAATGTCTTCGCGTATGGGATCCCGGCCGCGAGTAGGCTCGTCCGAGGCATTGGAAGCCATCGTGGTGGTTGCTCGTGCGGATGATTCGCGTTGTGTAATTACTTGGGATTTTGGTACATGTACATTCTCCCACCGAGAGAAGTGACTAGACAACAAGGGTATACAAGTGTGCGTCAAAGGAATGGTGGAGGATGTGGTGTGGTGGAGTTGAGAGTGCAGATGATGGTGCTATCAGGACGATGGTCCTTGGTCGCTGAAGCGAGGCGCGGGCAGCAGCTGATTGCGTCGATGATGGCTGGCTCGGCGCTCCACACGTGCAGCCGCGTCGGCCCCAGACCCACTATAAACTTAGTTGGAAGCTCGGGCATTGACTCACGTTCAGTTCGGACGACTCACGTAAGAACTTATATACACACATAGCCATTGGCCCATTTGCAACTCTTCCATTCCTCCATACTCGAACTTCTACTTTCACCAACCTGCAATCATGGTCGCCACTCGCCTCCTTCGTCCCTCCAACTCCTGCCTTCGTGCACTCAACAAGCGCTCCATCACCACCTCAGCTTCCGGCACACCTCAAACATCACCGTTCGCACCTCGTCATCTGCTCTCAATCGCCGACCTCTCACCTCAAGAACTCACTACTCTTGTTCGCAATGCCTCTGCCCACAAGACCGCTGCAAAATCGAGCTCTCTGCCAGCTCACTTCACATCCTCTTTGGCCGGCAAATCCATCGCTCTGACCTTCTCAAAACGCTCCACCCGCACTCGCGTCTCGACCGAAGCAGCAGCAGCCATGATGGGCGCACATCCCATGTTCCTCGGATCGCAGGACATCCAACTCGGCGTCAACGAGTCCCTCTACGACACCTCACTAGTGATTTCCAGCATGGTGTCCTGCATCGTCGCCCGCGTGGACGGCCACGTCGATGTTGCAGATCTTGCAAAGCACAGCTCGGTCCCCGTAATCAATGCGCTCTCAGACCTCTACCACCCGCTCCAGACGATCGCCGACTTCCTGACCGTTCACGAAGCTTTCCCTTCAACCCAGACCTCCGCTTCCTCCAAATCCCTAGGCCTTGAAGGCATGAAGATCGCTTGGGTCGGCGACGCAAACAACGTGCTTTACGACCTCGCGATCGGCGCCCAGAAGCTCGGCGTCGAGATCTCGGTTGCGACACCTAAAGGCTACGAGATCCCCGCCTTCATGCGCGACATCATCAACAACTCCGCGCCCAACGGCAAGTCTACGCTGAGCGAGACCAACGTTCCCGAAGAGGCGGTCAAGAACGCCGACATCATTGTCACGGACACATGGGTTTCGATGGGCCAGGAGGAGGAGAAGGCGAAGCGCTTACAGGACTTTGCCGGCTTCCAGGTCACCAAGGAGCTGGCGCAGAGGGGAGGCGCAAAGGAGAACTGGTCGTTCATGCACTGTCTGCCGCGTAAGCCTGAGGAGGTCAGCGATGAAGTCTTCTACTCGCCAAAAAGCTTGGTCTTCCAGGAGGCCGAGAACAGGCTGTGGGCTGTGCTCAGTGCGTTTGAAGGTTTCGTTGTCAACAAGGGCAAGATTGCTTAGATGTAGAATACAACAAACGATGATATCACAAGTGAGATAATGTACGGCATGTCTAGGTGAGCAAGAAATCTGGGATTTGTAGTACACGGGTGCCATTCTTTTGGCTGCGAAGCTACACAAAACATATCTTCTCCGCCCTGAGATGCCGAGAACGCAGGAACGCTGCAAATTGACGCGGAAAATCGCGCCGCGCGAGAAAGTTTCGAGGAACCGTTCTCTCCGGTACGCTTAACCAGGAGGAAGGGTGCTCTGGTCGACGACATCCTCAGCGTCCTTCTCCTCGATCTCACTAGGACCGTGAAGAGGCGAACGGGGAAGGGCCATGAGACCTGTAGGGCACGTGTCAGTATATGTGTTGTGGTGTAAAACGAGTATTCGAGATATCGGTATGACTCACCTGTTCTAGCGCTCTCCAAGATACCAAACGGCGCAATCAATTTCATGAAACTATCAATCCTTGAAGGCTTCGCTGACACCTCGACGATGCAGTTGTTGGTGCTGATGTCCAAGACCTTGCCGCCGAACTGGTGGGTCAGGTGTGTGATGTGCTCCAAGTGCTGGTTCTTCAGACGCAGCGCCTCGGAGGGTGCGAGGTTGCGAGGGTGGTAGTCGACCTGCTGCTGGTGGGTATTGTGCTGCTCGAGCTCTTCGGGCGTCATGTCCTCGGTGGCAGTCGACTGGTGCCAGGCGTCGGCATCGGTCATCTCGCGGTGGTGCGCAAGAAGCTCCTCGAAGTACTCGGGGCCGAGAATCGAGACCTTTGCGAGCAGCAATTCACGCTGCACCAACGGCGCGGTGGTGTAGTCCAGCACAGCCCAGACCGGGACGAGGTCCTCGAGCTGGCGGCGGGCCTGTTCAACAACGCCATCCTGACCCTGCAGCACAATGGTCATGCGCGAGAGGTCGGCGACCTCGGTGGAGCAGACGACCAGCGAGTCGATGTTGAAGCCGCGGGCGGCCAGAATTCCGGACACGCGCGACAGCACACCAGGCTCGTTTTGCACGAGGCAGTTCAGGATGTGACGGTTGCGCGGCGACTGTGAGGGCAGCGGAGTTTCGTACAGAATGCTCGAGACGGCGGCGGCGGGCGAGACACTGGGTGCTGCTGCTGCGGCGGGCAGAGGTTGGATACGGCGGTGCAATGCCTTGTAGGCGATGGCGGAGGTCGAGGATGACTGGCGAGTCGTCTGGCGGCCGAGGGCAAAGGGCTGGCGCGAGGCATTGCGGCAAAGCAATGCTTCAGCCTGCAGGGCGCGCAGAGCTGTTCGTCTTGAAGCCATTGGTGTGTTTGTGTGTGTGTGAAAGAGACGAGCTCGCTGTCAATGACTTGCTTGCTCCAGCTTCTTTTGCAGCGCTCCGTAATCGGCTCCCAGCGAGACAGAGGCGGGTCTGGGGAAACTCCGGGCCGGGCCGATAATCTTAGTGGCAGGCTTGGGCTCGGGCTCATGTCAAGATAATTGTTCACGCGGCAAGAAGGCCGAGCGCGACAGCTCCATCGAACTTCGAGGAACAGCCCTTTCGCATCTCGTCCACCACCCAAGCATACCAACAAACTTCCTTTCTTCGCACACCCACCACCGGCTACATCCATCCAACATGGGCGACGAACCGCGCAAGCGCTCACGCTTCGACCAGGAAGAGCCGCCGCGGCGTAGCAAATTCGACCGCCGCTCGCGTTCTCCGCCGCATGGCGATAGCGAGCGCGCGACACGTAGTCGCAGTCCGGTAGCGAAGACGGTCGAGGGATCAGGACCCAAGAGGGACGCGGCAGCTGCGGCCGCCGAGGCAGCAGCACGTATCAATGCCCAGCTGAGCCAGAAGAAGGCCCCGCAGCATGTCGACGTCCCGCCAATTCGTGCAGTATGGCCTTGTCCTCTCCTGTCTTGGTAAGAAGGCAATTTTCGAGGAAGATGCTGACTTTTCCCGTCTAGACCAACTCCCCCAGTGTCGCTCCAGGCGGTGCCAAGTCTCCCTCTGCTGGCGATAGTGCTACCCTCAATGTCGAGATCTACCAGCAAGACGGTGACTACATCAAGGACATCGAGGTCAATGATTTGCGTAATCGCTACACCCTGACTAAAGGCAGCACTCAGAAGATGGTAAATACACACTCTTGCACCTTGGCCCACTGATCTTTCCAGACCTTCCCTGCTTGTCCTCCCACCATTCACATACGCGCACTTACCCACAGTCATCCATGGGTTTGTGTCAAACGTTTGGGGAGAAATGTCAATGCTCACGTCTAGCCATCAACAAGCCGCAGCTGCCAGCGCGCTCCATTTGCACAAGCTGACCTCGTGGAATCTAGATTAAAGAAGAAACTGGCGCCGGTACGCTCCCGTCCATTACCGATTGTTTTACTCACTTAGGACCAAACAAGCTCACACTTTTCAAGATGTTACTACCAGAGGAAATTACTACCCCGACAAGCGCATGGCCACTGCTGCGGTGAGTGGGATCGACATTTACAACTAACGGACACGCGCTCATTTCTTACAGAACCCGCCGCTTTACCTCCATGTTACCAGCATCTCGAAGGAAGGTCTGGAGGCAGCTGTCAAGAAGATCGAAGAGATGATGAAGCAAGAACTTCCGAATTTGATCGACGAACGTCGCTTCCGTCGCCCTAGAGAGGAACAACCCCAAGTGGAGCGCGATCACCTGGGCCGTCGCAAATGGCCTGAGGAGCGTATCCCGATCGATCTCGAGCCCATTCCTGGTTTCAACCTACGCGCTCAAGTCGTTGGAGCTGGTGGATCTTATGTCAAGCATATCCAGCAAGAGACGCGTTGCCGAGTCCAGATCAAGGGACGGGGCAGTGGATTCAAGGAACATGACACTCAGATGGAGAGCGATGAGCAGATGTACTTGCACGTTGCGTACGTGTTTTTGGAGTGACAATTCTGTCTTGGAAAGCGCTGGACTGACATTCTCTAGTGGCCCGGATCCCCTCGAAGTTGAGCGCGCAAAGGAAATGTGCATCTCCCTTCTCGACTCCGTCAAGCAGTCATACGCAGAGTTCAAGGAACGTCCTCCCCGTGGTGGCGGTGGATACGGTGGAGGATACGGCGGCGAGGAGCGTGGCGGATACGGAGGCCGTGGTGGGCGCGATCGCGAACACGGATCGTACGGCGGCGGCTCGAGCTACGGTGGTGGCGGTCAGTCCGGTTACGGAGGTGGAGGCCAGTCTGGATACGGTGGCGGCGGTGGTGGTAGCTCTTACGGTGGCGGATATGGCTCACAAACTCCTGGAGGCCACGCAGCCTATGGAGGTGGTGCGCAATCGCCTCAAGCAGCAGTTGCGCCAGTCGCAGCTCAACCCGCAGCCGCTGCGGCCGTGATTACACCTGAGCAACAGCAGGTGAACGCAGCTTGGGCGACTTACTACGCTCAGAACCCTCAGGAAGACCCCTACGCAGCGTACGGTGGTTGGGCCACAGTGATGGCAGCTTATGGCATGGCCGCCCCACAGGCTCAGCCTCAACAACAGTATGCCGACTACTACCAAAGCCAGATGGCGCAAGCTGGCACTCCGACGCAGAACGGTGGTGCGCCGCCACCTCCTCCGCCGCCTGAGGACAATTCTGCTCCCCCGCCACCCCCTCCTGGTCCTCCTGGAGCTGGCGGCTACAGCAGCGTATGTTGAGAGTCCGTTGCCATCTCAACACAACTATGCTAACAGTTCGTAGGTCCCTCCGCCGCCTGGCATGTGATAGCATCAAGGCATTCCACTGGACTGCAGATTCATTGTGTACCCATATTACTGATCGCTACACAACTAGGCGGAAAGACTTGTCACAGGATTGGATTGTATTCATCTGAGTATGTACGCACGAGAACACCAAATTCGCATTCAGTTCGTTGAAGCCTTAACATGTACAGCGGCGAATATTCTGAAGTCTGATAGTCTCTCAGCGGTGCTATAGCAACAAGGTCTGCGCTGACTCGTGAATTGATACCGTAGCGCGATGATGTTCCGACCTCGTCTACCTTTCGTACGACCGACGAACGGTGGTGTTCACTGTCTTTGACCATCGACATCGCTCCGCCATACAGCATTTAAGGGTAATTGTTCTTCATCTGCCAATATTCACACCCTAACCCAGTCTGGCAGAGACTAAATCATAAACGCAAAGCAAAGCATATCATGCACTGTATTCCTTCGCTTGAGCGGTCGTCTAAGCCTTGTAGACGCTCGTTCGGCTCATTACACATCGACAACCATGGCAAGTATGAGAGAGTGCACTAAACGGCATTTGTTCGAAACGCCGTTTTGCCGGCTCAGCATTCTACCCTTTGTACTGCTTGATAGCCTTCAAGAGCAAAACGGCAATGTCACCTGCCATCGCAGTCTTACGGCCCAAGAACCATAGGCACTGCGCGCAAGCGTCGATCCTCCTTACGAGCCTCTGCCTCTTCTCTTCAGCACAAATGGACGCGGGGGCCTCCTGAGTCTCCAACCCATCCAGAACCCCCAAATGATACAGCGCCGCTTTCGCGAAAGCATTAACCAACAAGATCGTCCAGGGCTCCGTCAGCAGCGACCCCTGGTTTACCGCAAAGTGCAGATCCGGTAGCTGGCGCCCGCCCGCGTCCTTCTCGCTGGGAGTCGTCACGAAAGCTATATCGGCGAGTTCGCTGGCACTGGCTTCGCGGATCTTGGAAGCCAGGTTCTCGGCTTTGCGTCGCCGGCTGCTTTCCTCACTCCCCAGACCGTTGCTGTCGACGAAGTCGATGAAATCGGCAAACATCAGCGCTCCTAGGTGCCAGGGGACTACGATGCAGACGAACCACCCCTTGATCCGCGGTGGCACGTTGCTGTAGTCGCGGATCAGACTGCGGAAGAAGGAGCCATAGGTCATTCCCCAGTACTTGTACAAGAGCAGTGCGCCGCCGATGACGTCCTCGATCGGCCGACCGAATTGCCGTTTGCGTAGGGTGTTTTGGAGGTAGGAGATGTAGCGGAAGAGCAAGACTTTCACTGGTGCGGATCTGACGACGGCTTCGGCGGCTTCGTGGTAGCTGCAGGGCCACGAAAGCGTCGCTGACGGGATCTCGAGGTCGTCTTGTACGAAGATTCGGGCTTCCCAGCGTTGGTGGACCAGGCTGCTGGACTCGTTGTCGTCTTCGGGCTGGCAGTCTTCGTCTGTGACTGTAACGGGTTTTTCGTTTAGCGACGAGGAGACGGTGTCGAGCATGACGGCGAACCAGTACACAAGACCGATGGTAGATCTCTCTTCTGCCGACAGTTCGGCTTGCGGTTTAGCGCCGTCTGAGAACACGCTGAAGCCTGTCTCTGCGACGTCAAGGCGGAACTTCATGGCGTGGATTTTTCGAGTCGCTCGTTCGATAAAGACGGGTTGGCTTTGCGTTGCTAGGATCTTTGTGACTTCCCGCTTGCTTCTGCTCAACATACTTTCCGTGTAGTCATACGGGAATGACTCTGTCTCTTTTTGTCGCGTTGAGGGCTTGTGCACCAATCCGAAGACAAGCTCTGCATAGACGACGCGGTACGACTCCAGAGGTGAGCATTCTTCCAGTGCCCGCCTGGCTTGTTCCCAGGTCGAATTTCTGACATTCTGCTCGAACTCGTTTCCCTCATCTAGAGGATCATGCGACCAAGCCGACTGTTGCGCTCTGCCCTGCACCAGTCCCTGAGACCACTGCGTAGCGAAAGCTAGGATAGCCAGTGAGAGTGCCTTCGAAGCTGCTTTGTTTTCGCTCTGTGTCAGCCGCAGCTGACCTATCTTCTGAGCAGCCCGATCGAGCTGTATTACACGGCGAATCATTCTATTTGGCCATGCGGCGTCGCCTGAGTGGCGCGTACTGCTGTTTGCAGGAGTCATAGGCTTGACTCGAGACAGCTCGGAGCCTCGACGGGGTCGCATTTTATACGGGCAAGTGTCTTCTGAGAGCCAGCACGCGAGGTTGTTCTCAAGCACATCGTGGTAGATTCCGAGGAGACTGTCGGTGATGAGCGAGTGGTTTATTGAGGCCATGATCTCGTAGTCTGCGCTGTAAGGGGATATTGCATGGCGTTTGGAGCGCGGTGCTAGGACGCTTTTCTCTGTGGCGTAGGGGTCCTCAGTCTCATCCTGCGGGAAAGGTACATATGTTGAAGCTGGTTGAGAGTAGGTGAGAGATGGATCTTCGGTCGAGTTTAGCCATGTGGAGCCTTCTACGTCCAGACTCGAGGCATACGAGCCGTTGCTGATAGGGAAGTTGGGGAAATAATCAAAGGACGTCTGATTCCCTGGTGGCATGTGTTGATATGGTGTCTGGAATGGCGCAGTAGGAACAGCATGCGGCAAGGCATCGTCGCCGCCTGAAGAGCCCGAAGTGAGATTTGGAACCTCTGCTGTCAAAGGGTAACTGGGAGATAACTCAAACGAGCCATCCCACCTTAGGGCGGGATCATCCCAGTATGAGTTGTTGCTTGACGATGGCGTGGCGAAGGACGGCAAGTTGTCTTGGAAGTTCCTGTTGGTGTCAACTTTAGTCTGACTTGTGGATGTCGGTGCCGCTGAAGGTCGGAACGCGTATGCCGCAGACGTTAGTATGTTTCCCGATGAGTCGGTTCCGGTCGAGGAGCTGGTTCGTTGCCGCTTGATGTGTCGCACAGAATGGAGCGGGTCCTTTTGAGTATCAGCAGACGATGCAGACAACGTCCTTGCCGCCGGTACGACCTCTCCCCAGTATAGATTGAGGCTGCAACACTTTGACGTCTTGGTACAGTAGGAGCATGGGAGTAAGCGATGGTCGGGGGTGGGTGTAGTGGAGGAGTGGAGATTCAACGCATAGCCATCACAGGCCTTCCTGGAACGTCTGCATTGCTCGCACGAGTGGTTCTGTCGACGTATCCGGCCGTTTGACATGACTGACGTGATGTGATGGTAGAAGATGGGTCGTCAACTTGTCGGAGGCGAATGGCCTGTGGAGTACAGGAGCACGGAGCTGATGGAGTGGTGGCCCGTTTACAAGGCAAGGTTTCTGAAGAATCGGGTCAACAGATTCCGGTGAGCCGCAGATAGTCTGTGCATAGAAAAGGTACTCACCACGGTACTGCCTCATGGTACTACTGTCGTGCCCTTTGCCTCCCACTTTTTGCCCCGCCCTCCACACGCCCCACTTCGCTCCCCAGATGGAGTGAAGTCTAATGAATATCGCTAAAGTATGTCGACACTCACGGTGGTCTCAGCGATTCTTGTATGTCGAGTCAACTTCTATGCCAGGGTGGAGGGAAAGAGCAATGCCCGGCTAACGTCTTCTCACTGGATCAAGAGTCGGTAAGCGGCAGTATCAGAAGCTCCAGCAATTCTCAAAGATATTGGAGCCGATGAGATCATCTTTACAACAAACCTTTGCATCTACTGAGACGTCACGAGATCTTCGGAACCGACAGCGGTTCCGAACCATCCCTGCGGATCCGACATCAAACTTGCGTCTTACTATATGCCTGACTATCTTACGAGTCGCGATCCACAACCGATGTCTCCATCGAAGCACGGCGTGCAGGTAATGGCATGATCGAGGCATGTATGCGCTTCAGGTATAAGAACAGCGACATCCAATCTGATCAATCGGCAAGTACTACAATCTTCAAGCATTCCCTACTACACCTTTTCCAATCTCACAACTCATTCACAATGACTGCAGCCGTCGTGATACCTTCGCACATGCGACCTGTGCCAGGCTCGATCAACATTGCCGCAGCAAAGTTCCCACAATCAGTCAAGCCAGCCAAGTCCACACAGCCTTCTGAGATTGCCGCCAACTTCGTCAGCTCATTCAACAACGCCTTGCAACGAAACAATCTCTTGGACGTGTCACTGCTCTTCCTGGAAGGTGGATATTGGAGAGATCATCTCGCTATCACGTGGCAGCTTCGCACTCTCCAAGGTCCGGCTCGCATCTATGACTTCCTCAAGGGGGCCGCCACGTCGAGAGATGGATTCAGGATCAAAAAGATCGAAGTCGATGCATCTAACGCGGTGAGGGCGCCAAAAGTTGCACCCGTCGATGCAGACGGCGAGGTCATGGGTGTTCAGTTCTTCCTTACCGTTGACACCGCCATTGGCACTGGACTTGGTCTCGTCCGTTTGGTTGAAGAAGCTGGAAGTTGGAAGATCTTCACCCTCTACACAAGATTGGAGGAGCTCAAAGGGCACGAAGAAGCCATCTACGATCGCCGTCCTAGAGGTGTCGAACACGGAGGAAAGCCGGGTCGTCAGAACTGGGCCGATAGAAGAGCCGCTGCGATCGACTACACGGATGGAAGCGAGCCCGCTGTAATCGTCGTTGGTATGGAAAAAAATCGTAACACCAGTGAGAATTCCGCTAACTGATACATGTATAGGCGGCGGTCAAGGCGGTCTGACAGCTGCTGCACGACTGAAGACCATGGGCGTCAACGCTCTTGTCGTCGACCAGAATGAGAATGTTGGCGACAACTGGCGCCAACGCTACCACCAACTGGTCCTACACGACCCAGTCTGGTACGACCATCTTCCCTACCTCAGCTTTCCTAGCGGTTGGCCTATCTTTACCCCAAAAGGTATTATTGCCGCTGTCCATAACAAGTCTTGGTTCATACTGACCTGAAAAGACAAACTCGCCCAATTCTTCGAGTCCTACGCCACCTTACTCGAACTCAACGTCTGGACAAGCACCGAAATCGTCCACACAGCATGGGAGGCCGATCAACAGTGTTGGACCGTGACCGTGAAGCGTAGCAAGGCAGACGGCACGAGCGAAACCCGAACCTTCCACCCGAGACATATTATCCAAGCAACCGGCCATTCGGGCAAGAAGAACATGCCCACAATGAAAGGCGTCGAGAACTTCGCCGGCGACCGCCTATGCCACTCCTCCGACTTTCCAGGCGCCCAAGACAACAGCAAAGGCAAGAAAGCCATCGTCGTAGGGTCCTGCAACTCCGCCCATGACATCTGCCAAGATTACCTCGAGAAAGGCTACGAGATCACCATGGTCCAGCGCTCGACCACACACGTTGTATCGTCGAAAGCCATCACGGACGTCGGCCTCAAAGGCCTCTTCGACGAACACGGCCCGCAAGTCGACGAGGCAGACATCCTCCTCCACGGTCTTCCAACGCCAGTCCTGAAAGCTCTGCAAGTCAAAGTCTGCGGCCTGCAAGCCGAGCACGATAAGGAGATGCTTTCGGGGCTGGCCAAAGCGGGTTTCAAATGCGACAGTGGGCCAGATGGAGCAGGTCTGTTCATCAAGTACTTCCAGCGCGGCGGCGGCTACTACATCAATGTTGGAGCTTCCGAGCTCATCGCTTCAGGCCAGATCAAGGTCAAGCAAGGCCAAGAGATCGAAGAGGTGCTTCCTCACGGTCTGAAGTTTGCCGACGGCGAAGAGCTGGAAGCCGACGAGATCATCTTCGCGACCGGGTATCAGAACATGCGCACGCAGACTCGCACGATCTTTGGAGACGAGGTCGCGGATAAGGTCGGCGATGTCTGGGGATTCAACGAAGAGGGTGAGATGCGGACGATCTGGCAGCAGAGTGGGCACCCTGGCTTCTGGTTCCATGGTGGTAACCTCGCCATGTGTAGGTATTACTCGAGATTGCTGGCGCTGCAGATCAAGGGTCTCGAGGAGGGTTTGTACCAATCTGATGAGGTGTAGATGAGGGTCCTGGGCGGACTA